>OLFV01001418.1_pt1 | contig 22858 bp, 19 predicted proteins | sample 1605551 | NCBI WGS metagenome assembly OLFV01 (sample SAMEA3888922, study PRJEB22519) | human gut metagenome | biome: human gut; feature: human-associated habitat; material: faeces | place: Denmark | collected 2011
TATCCCGGATACTTTTCATTCGTTTTTGAATTTCCTTGGTATTTGCCATGCCTTATCACCTGCTTTTATATTCTTTAACCGCCTCAACAATCTGTTCTGTGATCGTATCGTCTAAAACTTTTTTCTCATTCAGTTCATTTACGATCTCCATATGCTCTGTGTGGAAGAAATCAAGCATTCCAAGCTGGAATTCCTTGGTCTTTGCTGTCTCCACATCCAAAAGCAGACGCTTGTTTGCTGCCACCAGTGTGATGACCTGGTCTGCCAGGCTCATCGGGTGACAGAGCGGCTGTTTTAACAGTTCCATCAGACCTTTTCCATACTGAAGCTGCTCTTTTGTCGTATCATCAAGATCCGAGGAGAACTGGGTAAATACTTCCATCTCACGGTACTGTGCAAGGTCGATACGAATGGTACCGGAAGCCTTTTTCATTGCCTTTGTCTGCGCTGCGCCACCGACACGGGATACGGAAAGTCCGACGTTTACCGCTGGACGCATACCAGAGAAAAACAGATCACTCTCTAAGAAAATCTGTCCGTCTGTGATGGAAATAACGTTTGTCGGAATGTAGGCAGATACATCGCCTGCCTGCGTCTCAATGATCGGCAGCGCTGTGATTGAGCCTCCGCCTAATGCATCCGACAATTTGCTGGAACGCTCCAGCAGTCTGGAATGTAAATAGAATACATCACCCGGATATGCCTCACGTCCCGGAGAACGCTCAAGCAGCAGGGACAATGCACGATATGCAACTGCATGCTTGGAAAGGTCATCGTACACGATCAGTACATCCTTTCCCTGATACATGAAATATTCTGCCAGTGCTGTTCCCGCATACGGTGCAATATATTGCAGGGAAGCGGATTCGCTTGCCGTTGCAGAAAGTACAACCGTATAATCCAATGCATCGTGCTTTGTCAAAGTATTCACAAGTTTCGCAACGGTAGAAGCTTTCTGTCCGATTGCTACGTAAATACAGATCACATCTTTTCCCTTCTGGTTTAAGATGGTATCGACTGCGATGGATGTTTTGCCGGTCTGTCTGTCACCGATGATCAGCTCACGCTGTCCGCGTCCGATTGGGAACATCGCATCAATTGCAAGAATACCCGTCTCAAGTGGCTGGTTTACGGACTGTCTGTCTACGATACCCGGTGCTTCCTGCTCAATTGCGCGGTAATCATCTGCCAGGATCTCGCCTTTTCCATCGATCGGTGCGCCAAGCGCATTGACAATTCTTCCGAGATAGGCATTTCCTACCGGAACACCTGCTTTTTTCTTCGTGCGTGTTACTTTTGTGCCTTCTTTGATCTCTGTATCTTTTCCAAGAATGATGCAGCCGATCTGGTCACGTCTGATATCCTGAACCATACCACGGATGCCGTTTTCAAATATAACGATCTCACCATACATGGCATGCTCTATTCCATAAATGGTTGCGATCCCATCGCCAACCCAGATGACAGAACCAACTTCCTGTTCACCGGATACCATGTCATAATTTTCGATTTCTGTTTTCAGGATGGAGATAATCTCCTCTGAATTTATGGAACCCACGTCGTCACCTCCATGTTAATTTCTGTTGTAATCTGTCAAGCCGTCCCCTGATACTGAAATCCTCTTCGATGTCTCCCACGCGGAGCACGAATCCTGCGATCAGTTCCGGCTTTTTTTCGAATTCCAGCTCTACCTGTGTCTTTTTATATTTCCCTGCCAGATAGTTTCTGATCTGTGCAAGCTGCGTCTCATCCGGCACCTCTGCACATTGCATTTTTGCACGGAGTATCCCGTTTTTTTCATCATAACAGTTCTGGTATGCCGCAAACACATCTTCGATCACGTCCATATGTTCATGGTCACACAGTTCTTTCAAAAAATGATGTATCTCCTGCGGAAAAAATCTTTCGATCATCCGGTGCTTTTCTTTTCTGGAAACAACCGGGCAGTTCAACACACGCGGCAGCTCACTGGTCAGCTCAAATATTTCTTTTGTCTTTTCCACGATTTCTTTTGTGATACCAAGCTCAAAAAGAACCGTTCCGTAATTATTTGCTGTCTGTGTCATTGCAACCACCTGTTTTAGCTAAAAATTGCTCATACATGAGCTTATTCTGCTCTGCTGCATCTGCCTTGCCAAGCACTTTTCCGGCTGCCATCATTGCAAGTCCTGCAATCTGCGTCTGAAGATCCTGCACTGTCTTTTCACGCTCAAGATCAATGGTCTTATGTGCATTTGCAATGATTTTTTCTGCTTCCTGATCCGCAGCATTTACTCTGCTCTCATATTCTGCCTGTGCCGTTTTTCTTGCCTTCTCCACAATATGTGCGGACTCGTCATGTGCCTGTTTTAATGCATCCTCATACTGGCTCTTAAGTTCATTCGCCTGCTCCGTAGTCTTTTTCGCATCCGCCATCTGACCTTCGATCATCTGTCTGCGCTGTTCCATGACATTTGTCACCGGCTTGATCAAAAACTTGCGAAGTCCAAAATAAAGAATCAGCAGATTTATGATGGTAAAGAGGACATTCCAGTCAATTCTTAATAACTGCATACTCTACCATAACCTTTCTTTAGCCTAAGAATAAGATAATTAAAATTGCGACTACCATACCGAAAATTGCAGTACCTTCGGCCAATGCACATCCAAGTAATAATGCTTTTGTGATTTTTCCGTCTGCTTCCGGCTGTCTTGCGATTGCGTCCGTTGCTTTTGAGGTTGCAAGTCCGATACCAATACCTGCTCCAATGCCTGTTAATGCTGCGATACCTGCTCCAATTGCGATTAATGAATTCATGATGTTTTCTCCTTTACCATTTCTTTTTCAATTTTTCTGTGAGTGTGTTTACTCAATGCTCTCCTTAATGAAGAGTGATGTTAAAAATACAAATACATAAGCCTGTATGAATCCGTCAAACAGATCAAAATAAAGGCTTAACACTGCCGGTACAAAAATCGGCACTACAATTTTGATTAATTCCATAATTACAAATGCGCCTAAAATGTTACCAAACAAACGCATGCACAGGGATAATGGCCGGATGAATACTTCGAGGATATTCATCGGCAGCATGATCGGGATTGGTTCTGCAAAACTTTTCAAAAACCCTTTTGTACCTTTTTTCCGCACTCCTGCAGCCTCAATTAAGATGATGCTCATAAGTGCAAGTGCGCCCGTCACGCCTACGTCCTTCGTTGGTGATTTCAATCCAAACAGACCGATCATATTGGCAAACCCAATATAGACACCGACCGTCATCAGATATGGGATATACTGTTTTCCCTCCTCGCCAAGAAGATCATAGAAGAAGTTATAGAGACCTCCAACTATCGTTTCCAATACGAGCTGTTTCTTACCGACGTTTTCAACCTTTAAATTCCGCCCGAGTATTGCCGCTGCGATCAGTAATACCGCCATGATGACCCACGTGACAACAACCGATTCTGCTACCGGTATTCCGCCAAAAAGCGGGATTGTAAATGCCGTATCACAATTCAACTGCGCCATCAGCTCCTTTGATAGTTCTTCCGTATGACCACTTCCTTTCTTATTTTTTATTGCCAAACATATTTTTAGTTATTTTTTATTGAAATGTCAATTTTTTCGAAAGACTATTTTCCCCTTCTATTTTTTGTGCATTTTGTATAGTTTTTATTTTATTTTTTGTGTACTTTTTTGTTTTTCTTGTGAATTGCATTTTTAATAAAAATACATTTATCTGATTTTGTCTGTGATTAAATTTACAGATTTTCCAAGAAATGTTAATTTGAACTTGATAATTATGTGATTTTGATACAAAAAAGTCATTGGATTACATTTGTAATAATTGTAATTCAATGACTTATGTTTTTTTGATCAGCCGAGAAGTTCCATGATCTCCTCTTTTGTGAATACTACAGAATCCATTCCCTCGCCCTCCAGCACCTGCTCGGCAAGCTTTTTCTTTTTCTCCTGGATATCAATGATCTTCTCCTCGATCGTACCCTGGGAGACGAGTTTGTAAACTGTCACGACATTCTTCTGCCCGATACGGTGTGCACGGTCGGTTGCCTGATTCTGCACGGCAACATTCCACCATGGATCGTAGTGGATGACAATGTCCGCTGCGGTGAGGTTCAATCCGGTTCCTCCTGCTTTTAAGGAGATGCAGAACACCGGGACATCATCTTTGTTGAAGCTGTCTACCATCTGCATACGTTTTTCCTTATTGACGGAGCCGGTGAGCATGTAGTAATCAATGCCCAGCTTTTTCAGCTGTTCCGCCAGACGGTCTAACATGGTCGTGAACTGGGAAAATAACAGTACCTTGTGTCCACCATGCACTGCGTTTCCGATCAGATCCATACACATCTGGACTTTTGCGGATTCGCCCTTGTAATCTTCGAATAAAAGTGCCGGATCACAACAGAGCTGACGCAGTTTTGTAAGTTCTGCAAGGATCTGGATCTTGTTGGACTTAAATTCTGCCTCGCTCTTGCCATCTAACATCTGCTTCATCTGCTGCACATGCGCATCATAAAGAGCCAGCTGTTCGCCCTCCATCTTCGCATAAACATTCTCTTCGAGTTTTTCCGGAAGATCTTTTAATACATCACCTTTTAACCGGCGCAGGATAAACGGACGGATCATGCGCTGTAAACGCTCCATCTTGTTCTCATCTTTGTTCACAACGATCGGTGTCTCGATCTCCTCACGGAACTTCTGGTATGTATACAAAAATCCCGGCATCAGGTAATCAAAGATACTCCAAAGCTCGCTTAAGCGGTTCTCGATCGGTGTACCGGTCAGCGCCAGCTTAAAGGCTGCCGTGATCTTCTTGACGCCTTTTGCCGCCTGCGTTCCGGCATTTTTAATATATTGAGCTTCATCAATGACCTGAACTGCAAACACAATGTTTTTGTAATACTCCACATCACGTTTTAACAGATCATAGGATGTGATGAGGATCTGTCCATCCGTGGTATGCCGGATGATATCTTTTCGTTCCGGTGCACTTCCTGTGATTGTCACAGTCTCAAGTTCCGGTGCAAAACGCTCAATCTCTTTCTGCCAGTTATAAACTAAAGATGCCGGACATACAATAAGTGATCTGCGGCGCTCCTTCTCCCCGGCATCATAATCCTGACGCTCTGCCAGAAGAAGGCTTATTACCTGAAGCGTTTTTCCAAGTCCCATATCGTCCGCAAGGATTCCGCCAAAACCGTTCTCCCGCAGCGTTTTCAGCCAGAGAAAACCGTTTTTCTGGTAGTTTCTCATAACATTTTTCAGGGAATCCACCACCTCATAATCGCTGTCCTCGATGGTCTTCATGTTCCGCACCATGCCTTTGAATTCCCTGTTTTTCTCGATGGACAGCAACTGGTTATTTTTCAGTGCTGCATCCAGATACATAGCGCGGTATTTTGGGATCACGACCGTTCCTTTTTTCAGGCTTGCCTCGGTAAGCTGTAAGTCCTCACTGACTTCTGCAAGCGCACTGATCCCATCCTCTTTGATATCTAAGAAATCCCCGTTTTTCAGACGGATATACTTTTTCTTTCTGTCGTACTTAGAAAGCAGATATGCCAGCTCCTCGGAGGACATCTCATCGGAGTGTACCTTTAATTCCAGAAGGTCACTCTTTAAGGAGACACCCACGGATACGCTCGGCGCATTGACCACTTTCATATTGCGGAACTTATCCGACGTATAAATTGCCATAAAATGGCTTAACCGCTGCAATCCACCTGCCACGAGCTGATAGAGCAGATCTTCGTCTTTTGCAATGACAAAAAATGTCTTTGAATGGTCATATTCATTGAAATATGGCTCCACAAGGCTCTTGATGCGCAGCTCTTCTGACAGATCACGTACCTCGCCCGGTTCTACTTTGGCAAGCACGTTGTATTTATTATCTCCATATACTGCGACCAGCTTCGCTCCGACAACATCCATTGCCTGGCGGTCCAGATATAACTCGAATTCCGGCTTCGGCGGAACGTAAAGCGCCTCGTCAAATCCTTCCGGGATCACATCGAAGCTCTCCCGCACCATCGGCAGAAGATCTCTGCAGAACATTGCGAGCTCTTCTGCTGCAATATAGCAGTCTCCCCCTACCTGGCGGTGTAAAAACTGGAAGAAGTCTGATACTTTTCCTTTCAACAATGGCTCTCCGAGGAAAATCTCCCCATCCTCATAAAAGTAATAATACTTGTCGCCCTCGATCATCGGCAGATCTTCCATGCAGAGAAACGCTCCCGCACTTCCACCTTTCAGCGTCAGTTTTGGTTTGCGTTTTGTTCCATTATAGATGTAGCTTTCATTCATATCATAACCGATCGTTGCATGAAAAGGAGTTCCTTTCACCGCTTCCAAAAACCGGTCGATCCCCACACCGTCCAACTCCATGGTACGCTCATAGCCGCCGGTGTAGGCATAATAAGCATGGAACTTACTCTGGCGCTTTTTATCATCATCCTGCTGCTGCATAAACCGGATCAGACGCTTTGCATCCTCCGAAAAAGCTTCCATGTGATGATAAAAATCAAGTTTTTTGCCGTAATGCACTTTCTCGTTGACCTGAACAGAATGTAAAAACGCAGAAATATTTTTTAACACATACTTTGTCTCCATTCCGATCTTAAATTCCAGTCTTGCATAGCCGTAATCCATCTCAAAGTAAGGTTCTAACTCTACTTTTCCGTAAATGGTTTCCGGCAACATATATTTGGACGTTGCACGCATGGAATACTGGCTCAGCAGATTTTTCAACGGCGCTGCCGTCTCCATCTTCCCCACCGGATGTTCCCCTGCTTCCGGTGTCTCCGTGCTCTGTCCCCGTTTTAACCTGAGAATCTCCATTGGAGTTCTCTTGTTTACATAATTCAAAAGCATTGCTACACAATGCTTGCACATCCCCTCATAATTATAAAAAGCCTCACATCCGCAGTTGCAGTTCGTCACATCCCCGAACTCCTCGTCGATAGTGGCTGTCACTTCATAATACTCCTGATTGATTCCACGAACTTTTGCCCTGACATCTGCCACTGGCAGCTCATCCACTAAATACAACTCATAGGAAAAATCAAAAACCCCCGCCGTCTCATACAGCTCTTTCCCTCTCCGGTACGCCGCCGGATATACTGTCTCTTTAATGTCTGATACGGAAAACATATAATTACTTACTCTGTCCTTTCATTTTCATTCGTACTGTCGTTATGACTGTCTTTCTATAATAACACAAAAATGGAAAAGACTGCTATAGTTTTTTCTTTGAATTTTAATTTTCACGTTTTTTTGATCTTTTTATATGTTTTTATCACGTTTTTCACAGCTAAATCACATATTTTTTCACGTTTTTATATAAAATAAGCCTCCGATATAAAATCAGAAGCTCATCTTTTCTAATTATTTTAAAAACGTCACCTTAATCTCCGTACCGGCACCCTCCTCACTTTCCAGTGAGATCTGCGCCTCATGCTGTGCCACAATGTGTTTGACAATGGCAAGTCCAAGACCTGTGCCTCCGGTCGATTTCGAACGGCTTTTATCAACACGGTAAAAACGTTCAAAGACACGTTCCTGTGCCTCCTTCGGAATACCGATACCAGTGTCTTTGACGATCAGAGTCGGATGTCCGTCCTCCGTGCGTGTAATAATCGTGACTTTTCCGCCTTTTTTGTTGTAACGCACTGCGTTACTGCAAAGATTATAGATTAATTCATCTATTAGATTTCGATTTCCCCGAACCGAGGTGGCTTCTCCCTGTACTTCCACCGTCACCTCGTTCTTTTCCGCCGGGATCTCCATCATTGCCTGACAGTTTAACGCCATCTCATGGAGGTCTAACGTCTCAAACTCGATCTTTGTGTCGTCGCTGTCTAACTCGGAAAGCTTGATGATATCATTGATCAGATATTGCAGACGTTCTGCGCTCTTATGGATTTCCGTGGCAAAATGAATGGTGTCCTCCCCGCTTGTCATTCCACTTGCAATGAGTTCTGCATAACCGGAAATCGCAGTGAGCGGTGTCTTTAATTCGTGTGAAACATTTGCAGTAAATTCCTGACGCATCTGGGAATGTTTTAAAATATCCACATGCTGCTGCTTGATAGTCGCAACAAATGGCTTCATCTCGTCATAAACATCATTTTCTTCCAGCAGTACAATATTGTCCGCCATCTTTTCGATTGGTGCCACAAGACGCCTGGTAAGCCTGTGTGCAAGGACTGTGCACAGTACAAATACGCAGAATCCCACAGACAACGTGAGATATACCATCTTGATGATCAGACTGTAGATGCTGTTACTGTCTTTTCCAATACGCAGAACTTTTCCGTCATCTGTTCTCATTGCATAATAAAAAGTATGTTTTGCGGACGTAGTCGATTTCCGCATCGCACGCCCCTCTCCGGCTGCCAATGCAGAAGCGATCTCCGGTCGTTCCCTGTGATTTTCCATCTTCGACTCGTCTTCCATGCTGTCATAGATGACGGTTCCATCCTCATTGATCAGCGTGATACGCAGCCCATCTTTATTCAGATTATAGTTGATCTCATCCGGCAGATCCTCCGGGTTCATCATGGAGATCACATGGGCATTTGCCTTCAGATCGTCAAAAATCTGTTTTTTCAATATATCATAAAAAAGCACCATGGCACAGATTGCCATGACAATAATTGCAATCGCTGAGATCAGCATAAATTTGCTGTTGATTTTCTTTTTCATCCCATCACCGTCTTACGTCTGTCCTGCCTTTTCCCTGCTCCTTAACGGACGTCACTCCACCATGTAACCGACATTGCGCACTGTCTTGATATGGCTTCCCGCCTCTCCAAGTTTCTGTCTCAGCGTCTTGATATGCATATCGACTGTCCGGCTCTCACCCTCATAGTCAAACCCCCACACCTGGTTCATGATCTTATCCCTTGACAACACGATTCCCTTGTTGATGACAAGGTATTTTAAAAGTTCAAATTCTTTGTAGGTGAGTTCACACAGTTTTCCATCCACGTAAACGGCGTGTTTATCATTATCCACCAGAATATTCCCGTAGGAGATCTGTGATTCTTCCTGCGCATTCGTGGTTCTGCGCAATAATGCCTTAACGCGGGAGATCAGCTCCATGACACCAAACGGCTTGGAAATGTAATCGTCCGCTCCGAGATCCAAACCTTTTACTTTGTCAAGTTCGGATGTCTTTGCAGTCACCATAATGATCGGGACTTTTGCTGTGTTTTTATCTGCACGGATCTTTGTCAGAATATCAAGTCCATCCTCATTCGGAAGCATGATATCTAACAAGATCAGAGCCGGGACTTTGCTCTCTAACCGCTTGAAAAGGTCTGACCCACACTCAAATTCCTCTACCTGATATCCGCTGTTTTTTAACGCATAGCGCTCGATCTCGCGGATATTTACATCATCTTCTACAATATAGATTGTTGCCATAATCATTTCCTCCCACTGTTCGCTCTATAAATAGATTATAATACAGCCTGCTTTGTTTTTTCTATAAGTCTTTCCCTGATTCACAAAAAATTCGCAACACAATAATTGTGCTGCGAATTTCTTCCCGGATTTAATCTATCTCATATTTTTGTTCAAATTCATTTTCCAGTTTTGTAAATTCTGCACTCTCTTTTTCATCCATCTGCTCTGTAAAACTGTGTTCCTCCAGACCGGTATCATTCAACTGCATCATATATACTGCGATATTGGAGCAGTGATCGGCAACACGCTCGTAGTTCATGGCAAGATCCGAGAGTACCAGTCCAAGTCCGATCGTGCATTTTCCCTTGCGCAGACGCTTCATATGATGTTTTTTTACCGTTTTGTTCAGACCGTCAATGACTTCCTCTAACGGTTCCACGGAACGCGCAAGTGGAATATCGGTATTGATAAACGCTCCGGTCGTTCTCTCTAAGATATCCCGCACGGCTTTGGAGTAAATGTTCATCTCCTCCTCCGCTTTCTTAGAAAACTTTGCATCCTCTTTCTGCATCTGCTGCACACATTCTACCACATTTACCGCATGATCGGAAATTCTCTCGAAATCAGTAAGACAATGTAAAAGCGAAGTCACCCTCAGACTGTCCGTATAAGAAAGATCCCCACTGTTTAATTTCGTCAGATAGGCGCTGATTTTATCATCATACACATCTACGCGGTTTTCTTTTGCGATCACTTCCGCAAATTTCTGATCCGAAGGCTCTTTGATACATTCCATTGCCTCGATAAAACTGTTTTTTGTGATCTCTGCCATCTGGTTTACTAAAGTTTTACATTGCTCGATCGCAAATGCAGGACTGCTCACAAAACGCTCATCTAAAATGGCAAACACATCTTCTTTGGCAGATTTTTCCTCGTCAGATTCCGGGATTGTAAGGTAAGCCAGTTTTTCCAGCCCACGGATAAACGGAAATAATACTACAGTTGTAAAGACATTAAAAATACTGTGGATCAGCGCGATCCCTGCAACTCCTACCGTCTCCCCGACAAATTCAAAACGAAAGATTGCATTTCCAATATAAAATACTGTAAGGAATAATAAGGTTCCGATAATGTTGAAATATAAATGCACGAATGCGGTTCTCTTTGCGCCCCGGTTTGCACCGATTGCTGAGATCATCGCTGTGACACAGGTTCCGATATTCTGTCCTAAGATAATCGGAATAACCGAACCATAAGTAAATGCTCCTGTGACAGACAATGCCTGCAGGATACCAACAGAAGCCGAAGAACTCTGAATGACTGCGGTGAGCAGCGCTCCTGCTAACACGCCAAATACCGGATTGTTAAACATCGTCAGAATATCGGTAAACTCCGGCACATCCGCAAGCGGCTTTACAGCATCGCTCATTGTCTCCATACCAAACATTAAGATTGCAAATCCAAGTAAGATTTCACCGATATCTTTCTTTTTGTCCTTGCCGGACATATACATAATAATACCGATCAGTGCGAGAACCGGTGAAAAAGAGGACGGTTTTAACATGCTGATCAGGAAATTGGAACTCTCGATCCCGGTCAGGCTCAAAAGCCATGAGGTAACTGTCGTTCCAATGTTTGCACCCATGATGATTCCGATCGCCTGCGACAGTTTCATGATGCCTGAATTTACGAAACCGACAACCATGACCGTTGTAGCTGAGGATGACTGGATCACAGCTGTCACGCCAGCTCCGAGCAATACCGCTTTAAACGGATTCGAGGTCAGGCTCTCTAAGATACGCTCCAATTTTCCGCCGGACATTTTTTCAAGACCGCCACCCATAACACTCATTCCGTACAGGAACATTGCCAGACCGCCGATCATTGTCAGAATTCCAAAAATATTCATAATCTCTCCCTTACATAGACATATACTAGGTTATTGTTTACATTTCGATTCCATATTATAAACTACATGTAAATCTTATGTCGGTTTTATGTAAAATCTATGTAAAATTGCAATCAGGAGTCTTTTAGCATACCTTTTTTATGTCTGTAAGGGAAAAGTTTTCTTAAAATTTATTCGTCTTCGTGTTTTCCGGTGATAGAATAGATCACCCATTCTGCAATGTTGGTTGCATGATCGCCGATACGCTCAAAATATTTTGCGACCATCAGCATATCCGTTGCCATCTCACCATTTTTTACATTCTCATTGATTTTTTGGATGAGTTCTTTCCGGAAACTGTCAAAAAGATCGTCCACCACATCATCACGGTTGATGACCCAGCGTGCCAGTTCGAGATCTTTGTTGACAAAAGCATCCACACTCTTGATGACCATATCGGTTGTCTCTTTTGCCATCTCTTTGATCACTTCCATATTAATGGCGCTTTTTTCATAATCGGAATCTGCCATTAAAATGGTCATCTCCGAAATATCCGCTGCATGATCCCCGATACGCTCCATGTCCGTGATCATTTTTAACGCTGCAGAAATTAATCTTAAGTCTTTTGCTACCGGCTGCTGTTGCAGCAGTAGTTTCATGCAGAGAGCTTCGATCGTTTTCTCCTGCTCATCTACTTCCACGTCAAATTTGATCGCCTCCTCTGCTTTTTCTACATCCTGTTTTACCAGTGCTGATATCCCCATCTCAATCGCCTGCTCGATCAAGCTTCCCATCTGGATCAATTCATTATTTAATTCTAATAACTGTCTGTCAAATCGATTTCTCATATCATTCTCTCCTTTTTATTTATGTCAACCAAAACGTCCTGTGATATAGTCCTCGGTACGTTTATCCTGTGGAATTGAGAATAATTTTTCTGTCTCGCCAGCCTCGATCACCTCTCCTAATAAGAAGAATACGGTTTTATCCGAAACACGTACAGCCTGCTGCATATTGTGTGTGACCATGACGATGGTGTACTGTTTTTTCAGTTCAATGACAAGATCCTCGATCTTGGATGTGGAGATTGGATCAAGCGCGGAAGTCGGTTCGTCCATTAGGATGACTTCCGGTTCCACTGCCAGTGCCCTTGCGATACATAATCTCTGCTGCTGTCCACCGGACATGCCAAGTGCGCTTTTTTTCAGACGGTCTTTCACTTCGTCCCAGATTGCCGCATCACGCAGGGATTTTTCCACGATCTCATCTAATTTTGCTTTGGAGCGGATACCATGAGTTCTCGGTCCATACGCAATATTGTCGTAAATACTCATCGGGAACGGATTTGGCTTCTGGAATACCATGCCGACTCTTTTTCGTAAAAGATTGACATCCATACCTTTATAGATGTCCTCGCCATCTAACAGGACATTTCCTGTGATCTTACATCCTTCCACCAGATCATTCATTCTGTTCAGACTTTTTAAAAAGGTCGATTTTCCACAGCCGGATGGTCCGATGAAAGCTGTGATCTCGTTGGCATGGATACTCATATTGATATCTTTCAACGCATGAAAATCACCATAATATAAATCAAGGTTTGAAATTTTAAATTTTTCACTCATATTGTTTCCTCTACTTTGATACCTTTTCCGTTTTTACTTTGTTGCAGCTTCCAGTTTCCTTGCGATCAGGGACGATAATCCGTTGATGAGAAGCACCACGATCAGAAGAACGACTGCTGTTGCGTATGCTTCATTTGTATGAAGTCCCTCTCTTGACAGCGAATACATATGAATCGCAAGGGTTCGTCCGGAATCCATGACACCTGCTGCCTCCGCAACGGTTCCTGCCGTATAGATCAGTGCCGCTGTCTCTCCTACGATACGTCCGATTGCAAGGATGATACCAGACAAAATACCCGGAATCGCCGTTGGAAGTACGATTTTAAAAATGGTTCGGAGCTTTCCTGCGCCGAGTCCGAAGCTTCCCTCACGGTACATATCCGGCACACACAAAAGCGCTTCCTCCGTCGTTCTCATAATGACCGGGAGAACCATGATCGCAAGTGTTGCCGCGCCAGCTAACATGGAATATCCCCAATGCAACGCTGTCACGAAAAACAACATACCGAACAGTCCATAGATAATGGATGGGATACCGGTCAATGTCTCTGCTGTAATACGCACCAGCTCAACGAGTTTATTTCCTTTTTTTGCATATTCGACAAGATAAATTGCTGCTCCGATTCCAAACGGAACAGAAAAAAGCAGTGCGAGCAATACCATTGTGATGGTGTTGATGATCGCCGGCATCATTGACACGTTATCGGAATTGTAAGTCAGTGAAAACAGGCTTGGTCTTAAATATGGAACTCCGTGGATCAAAATATAGCCCACCAGATAAACAAGCACTGTCACGGTGATCACTGCAGAGGCTCCCACCAGAAGCAGTAAAATAAAAGATCCCGGATGTTTTTTATAAGATTTCAATCTGTCTTTCCACGACAGTTGATTGATCGGAGTGATATTTTTTTCCATACTGCCTCTACTCCTTTCCTCTACGTTTCAAAATAGAAAACGATATATTAATAATAAGAATAAACACAAACAAAACTACGCCTGTAGCAATTAATGCTTCCCTGTGAAGATCCGTGGCATATCCCATCTCGAGTACGATATTCGTTGTGAGTGTACGCACACCTTTGAAAATACTGTCCGGCACTCTCGCCTGATTGCCGACTACCATCATGACTGCCATTGTCTCACCGAGCGCACGTCCTACGCCGAGCACAACTGCTGCAAACACACCTGATTTTGCTGCCGGAACAACAACCGTAAAGACACTTCTCTCATGTGTGGCTCCCAGTGCGAGCGCTCCCTCATAATAGCTCTCCTCCACTGCTCGGATGGATGACTCGGACACGCTGATAATTGTAGGTAAGATCATGATTCCAAGTAACAGTGCTGCTGTTAAAATGCTCTGTCCATTGCCTTTGAAATGCTCCCTGACAAACGGAACCATAACAACCAGTCCGAAGAATCCATAAACAATAGAAGGGATTCCAGCCAGCAGATCAACGATCGGTTTTAATACCTTGTGTAATCTGTCCGGACAGAAACGTGCCATGAAGATAGACATCAGAATTCCGATCGGTACTCCGATGATCAAGGCTCCGCCTGTTACATAGATACTTCCCAGGATCATCGGGAAGATACCATATAAGCCGTTGCCGGGTTTCCATTTTGTTCCTCCGAGGAAGTTGGCAAATCCAATCTCTTTCATTGCCGGAACCCCATTTGCGAACAGGAACACGCAGATCAGTACAACTGCTACAATGGAAATAATGGCGGTAAACAGAAATACATATTTCATTACAATTTCTTTTAATTTATTGATATTCATATATTTATGTTCTCCAAAATCTGAGGAATGCCTGACAGTGCAGGCTTCATATCATTATGTAATGCTTTACAAATTGTAAATATCCTGATTTCCGAAAAAAGGCCGGAGGAGTTTTCCATCCGACCCTTCTGTCAGTAATTTTTTAATTTCTTATCTCTGATGTTTTTTTCATACCAGATATTTTCATTGATTACTTACTCTGCAAGTTCATCCCAGCTTGTAACATCTCCAACATAGACACCTTTTACCTGATCGGATGTAAGGTTTGCTGTTGGGTTGTCAAGATTTACGACCACTGCGATACCATCCATAGCGATTGTTGTTGCGGTAAGTCCCTGCTCTGTCTCAGAATCTTTTAATTCACGGGAAGCCATACCGATATCACTTGTACCTGCTGCTGCGTCTGTCATACCTGTTGTGGAATCACTCTCCTGAATCTCGATCTCTGCACCGGAGTTTACGGCTGTGTAAGCTTCTTTTAATTTTTCCATAACTGGTGTTACAGAAGAAGAACCGCTGACTGTCACTTTACCTGTTGCTCCGTTGGATTCGAATGCTGCCGCATCATCAGAACCGATATATCCGTTCTCTGTGATGACTGCCTGACCTTCTGCACTCATAATGTAGTTGATGAAATCCTGTGCGATGTCGCTTACTTCACCTTTTGTTGCAATGTTAAATGGTCTTGCAATCGTGTATGTACCATTTTTGATATTCTCTACTGTTGCTTCTGCTCCGTCAATGCTGACTGCTTTTACAGTGTCATCTAAAGAACCAAGGGAAACATAACCGATCGCATACTCATCACTTGCTACAGATGTAAGCATTACGGATGTGCTGTTTGTGATGATCGCTTCCTCTGTTGTGTTGTCCACTTTATTTCCGTCTGCGTCTTTTTCTTCGATTCCAAATAATTCGATGAATGCACCTCTTGTACCGGATCCATCCTCGCGGGATAATACATTGACATATTCACTTGCATCAAAGTCTGTTGTAGCTGCCGGTGCTTCCTCTGCTGTTGTGTCTGCTGCTGCATCTGTAGAAGCATCTGCTGTGGTATCTGCGGATGTACTGGTGTCTGCTGTATTATCAGAACCACATCCTGCGATCATGCTGACTGCTAACATTCCTGTTAAGAATAAACTGATTACTTTCTTTTTCATTTTGATTTTCCTCCAAATCTTTATGGGATCTTGCGTTTCCCATCTTTGTTTTTTTGTCTCTGTCTCATTGACAATGACTACTTTAAAGCCAGCGTGTAAAATCTAAATATCTCCCTTTGTAAAACGTCTGTAAAATGATGGTAAACCATTTTGATCCTCCTCTGTCCTGCGCTGCACCTGAAAGAAAACGAATCCGACCACAAACATGGCTGCGATCACTACCACTCCTGCTTTGGAAGTATCAAAAATCTGTGTGCTGATTCCCATTAACATAGTTCCCATAAAAGATGCACCCTTTCCGAATATATCAAAGATTCCGAAATACTCAGACGATTTTTCCTTTGGGATGATCTTTGCATAGTAGGAACGGGACAGCGCCTGGATCGCACCCTGAAATACCCCTACAAAAGTTGCCATCATCCAAAACTTCCATGCTGCGTCTAACTGCAGGGCGTAAACTGCGACTGCAAAATATGCAATGATGCAGACAGAAATTAGTTTTCCTGTCTCAAATTTCTGTGTCATTTTTCCGAAAAGAATCGCACATGGGAATGCCACAACCTGCGTCAGAAGCAATGCCATCAGCAGATTAGCGTCACTGATCCCAACGTCTTTTCCGTAAGAAGTTGCCATCTCGATAATCGTGTATACACCGTCTATATAGAAGAAAAATGCGAGCAGAAAGAGGGCAACTTTTTTGTTATCTTTCAATTCCGCCACGCTTCTTCCAAGTCTGGCAAAAGACTCCTTTACCACGGAGCCTTGATTTTCCACATAATATTTCTGTTCGTAATTTTTCAGAAGTGGGATTGTCACAAGTCCCCACCATGCTGCATTTAAGAAAAATGCGGCTGTCATGGCTGCCGGTGTGCTGATGCCAACTTTATCACCGCCTAATACCAGCATTAAACTGATGACAAACGGTACACAGCTTCCGATATAGCCCCACGCATACCCATGGGACGATACCTCATCCATGCGTTCGTCGGTGGTTACATCGACCATCATGGAATCATAAAAAATCAGGCTGCCCGAAAATCCTACTTTCGCGATCACAAAAATAATCAAGAACATAAGCCACGTCTTCGGAATGGATAACGCTGCACATCCAAGAACACCTATCATCATGAAAAATGTAAATAACGGCTTTTTATGGTTTTTGTTGTCTGCGACTGCGCCGAGGATCGGTCCTAAAATTGCAACAATGATCGTAGAGATTGAGATCGCATAGCTGAGATATGCAGTAGAATCCGATGCGGAAACGCCCATATTCTGTGCCATGTTTTTAAAATAAATCGGAATGATCGTGGACACTAACAGCGTAAATGCAGAGTTTCCCACATCATACAGTACCCAGTATTTTTCGAGTTTCGTCAGTTTTTGTTTCATATTCGTTTTCCTCATTCATTCTTTCCTGTGCCGTATACACATGATTTAAAAATAAAAATATTTGTCTATAGTAACTGTCACGCACCGCCTCGCCTGCGTTAAAGATTTCATGTTTGGAATCCTTCATTCTTACCAGCTGTGCGGTCTTGGCTTTTTTAGCAAATTTTTCAATGCCACAATTGTCAACCATGTCGTCTTTTTCCGCTTCAAAGATTATAAGCGGAATTTTTATACTGTTAATGTTTTTTCTTTTCCGCAGCTTGCGGATTACTTTAAATCCTGCTTTTACCCAGGCATAGGTTCCACCGTAAGTCTGGTAATTGATATTCCGCAGACGCATATTGTAGATATACATGTATCGTTCTCTGGAAACGCAGCTGCTTGTTTCAAAGGATGGTTTGTCTGAAAAACCACTCTGTCCGGCAGCATATTTCGTTCCCTTTCCGATCACACAGAAAAAATCTGCGGTAACCTTTGCAAGCCACTTTGGATATTTTCCAGTATTCATTCCAAGCATTGGTGCTGAAAGGATTGCCGCATCGAAGGTCATTGGGAACTCTTCGAGATACCGCACTCCAATGGCTCCACCCATGGAATGGCAGAATAAGATTTTTCGTTTTTCTGTGAGTTCTACCACATTTTTCACAAAGAAATGCAGATCCTGCACATATTGCTCATAATCCTCGATATAAACTTTTTCGCCATCCACAACAATCCGGTCAGAATATCCGTGTCCCCTGTGTTCCGGGACATAGACGGAATATCCGTTTTTCAGGAAATAATAGATGACTTCCTTATATTTCTCTGCAAATTCACAGAATCCGTGGCTGATGACAATGGCAGCTTTTGCCTGTGGAATCCGGTATGTGCGGTAATAAATTGCTGTACTGTCATAGCTTTCTATGTAACCGTCTTTTTCACAGTTTCTCAGATACGGTTCCACATCACGCTTCATAGTCCGCTGATAATTTGCTTCTTCCGGTATCATAATGCTCTCTGCTCTTTTTTCTGTCATATGCTTTTCTCTCATTCTCAATTCTGAAGGATTCTTTGAACCAATTCAGGCTGCAGCTCTCCAAAACGGTATTCATCCCGGATTTTCTTTGCAATGTCCGGATAATTTGTGATCATTGCATCCACGCCTGCCTCACACAGCATTCTCATATGTTTTTCTTCGTTGATCGTCCACACATGGAGCTGTCTGTTCCGTTCCCGGCACTTATCCAGAAATCCCGGATACAAAACGTTATATCCCGCCGGGTGGAGTGCGTCTGCCTTTACGACATCACATGCGTAGTCCACCGCATCAATAATTCCATCTTCATAAAGCATCCCTGTCTTAGCCTGCGGATCTGATTCTTTGATTTTCCGAATCGTATAATGATTAAACGAAGAATAAATGACACGCTCCTTCATTCCAAGACGCTCTGTAAGCTCCAGTACCCGCTCTTCAATCCCCGGATAGAAAACAATTCCTGTTTTGATCTCCACATTAATGGTGAGATTTGTCGGTTTTATCAACCGATAAACCTGCTCAAGTGTTGGGATCTCTTCCTTTGTATATTCCAGATGCGTTTTGTTAAAATTAAATTTTTTCAGTTCTTCATAGGTGTAATCTTTTACCCAGCCTTTTCCATTGCTGACACGATCGATCGTCTCATCATGGATAACGACGAGTTCTCCATCTTTTGTCATCTGCACGTCAAGTTCGATTCCATCTGCTCCCATCTCAACTGCTTTCCGGAATGCATCTAATGTATTTTCCGGGGCATAGCCGCTGGCTCCCCGGTGTGCCCATACCTTTGTCTTTTCCTGATTCATTTTTACTCCTCTTTTCTATCTCTGTTCTGGTCTGCTAATACCGTTTCATTTTATGTATGTCTGCTGTTTGGGATTACCGGATACTCTCACATTTTCTGTATCTTCTTGCGAAGCTCCTGCATCTTCTGATCCACACCTGCGATCACATCTGCATATTCCCTCGTCGCTTTTTCGACCGCTTCTAACTTTCCGGCATCCTTTTTGTAACACATCTGGGAATCTAATTCTGCCCAGTAGTCCATGGCGACTGAACGGATCTGTATCTCAACTCTCACCGCGGTTGTCTTATCCAGATAAGTGACCGGCACTTCCACGATCAGATGAAGGCTTTGATAGCCGCTTTTTTTCGGCTTCCTGATATAATTTTTTTCTTTGACAATGGTAAAGTCTTTCTGTCTGCGCACTGCGTCCGCAATCTGATAAATATCGTCCGCAAAATAACACACCACACGGACTCCGGCAATATCATTTAAAGTATTGACTGCTGTTTCGAAAGTGACTTCACGTTCCTTTCTTTCCAGCTTTTTCACAATGCTCTCGGCAGTTTTAATTCTGCTACACAAATTTCTGATTAATGGGCGTTCATTTTTCTCGGTCAGATCTGCATCAATCATGCGAAGTCTTGTTAACATCACATCAATTGCATACTGATACCGCGCCTGCACCATCGGCGCTTCCAATTTTACTTTTATCTTATTTGTTTCCATACATAAAAAAATAAGGCAGCTATGTAAAATCCATAGCCACCTTACGTGTGTTTTGTGTAAAATTTATTTTTTGTTCCTCTACATTAATCTCTCTTCACTGCCGCTTTGATCAGATGTGCCGTTCCTTTGATACGGTGTCCATTTGCCATCTCTGTTAAGGCTCTCGCCATCTCCATTGTGACAAAACCACCTGTCATTTTTGCATATCCACGGATTGGCATATTGTAGTTGAACAGAACATTTAAGTTCGGTTTTCCCTGCCACTCGCTGATCTTTAACAAAATGCGGAGCACTCCGTAGAACAGTTTGCCAAAGATACCTTTTCCGTAATAAAGCTGGCATACTGCATCGTTCATCTGGATCTCACCGCTCCAGCTTCCATCCGGGATTTCTCTTCCGTAAAGTTCTCTGTACTCGATGTCATCCACGTTCTCAATCTTACCGCTGAAATATTCCGGTAAAATCTCTTTGCTATAGCCGCCTTCTGCTACAGTTCCTGCAACATCTAAGCTGCCTACTAATACCATAGTATCTGCATCGGTTCCTACCATGATCTGATAGTTACCAGATTCTACTTCCCATGTATCCGTTCTTGTGTCATAGAAACGGAAGGTCTTGTCATCAAATGCGATATGTACGGACTTTTCCTCTCCCGGAGCTAATGTCACTCTCGCAAAACCTTTTAACTCACGGACCGGACGGAAAATCGTCTCGGACCGTTTTCCGACATAAAGCTGCGCAATTTCTGTTCCTTCCACATCTCCAGTGTTTTTGATCGTGAAGGTCACACCGTCTTTGTCAACGGAGAGATTGCTGTATGCAAAAGTTGTATAACTCAATCCATAACCAAATGGGAAACGGACTTTTTTGCCGACCATTGTGTAATAACGATATCCCACATAGAGAGCCTCGCGGTACTCGCTGCTGCGCTCCTTGCTTGGATAGTAGTGGAATGCAGGAGTATCTTCATAGTGAAGTGGATAAGTCTCATTTAATTTTCCGGATGGGCATACCTTTCCGGTGAGGACATTCATCATTGCAGATGCGCCTGCCTGACCACCTAAATATCCGTGAACGATACCTTTTACATAGTCAAACCACGGCATCTCAATAGAAGATCCTGCTGAGAGAACAACAACCACATTGGTATTCACGGCTGTGATCGCATCGATCAGTTCATTCTGTGCCTGCGGCATATGCATATGGGTACGGTCAAGTCCCTCGGACTCGCTGATCTCATCCAATCCTGCAAAAACAAGAACAACGTCTGCATTCTTTGCTGCTTCCACTGCTGATTTTGCAAGTGCTGCATTCGGTTTGCGGTTGCGGATATATCCCTGTTCATAAGCGGTCATTACAAGTCCACTGTCCCCAATCACATCTAAGATGGATTCCGGCTGTTTGGTCGGATTTACAAGAGAAGAACCTGCACCCTGATAACGTGGAGTCTTTGCAAAATCACCGATCACTGCTACTTTTGTTCCCGGTTTTAATGGCAGGATGTTGTTACTGTTTTTCAGTAAAACAACACTTTCTTCGGCTGCTTTTCTTGCTAATGCATGGTGTCCTTCAACATCAAATTTTTTGCCTTTTCCATCAACAGTTGCCTGATGGGTTGCAAAAACAACATTTAACAGTTCATCCAGACGCTGATCTAATACTTCTTCCGGTAATGTGCCGTCTTTTACCGCGCGGACAATATCACGCATACCAGATTTTCCGGTCCCCGGCATCTCAAGGTGGCTTCCGTTCATAACGCCAAGTGCATGGTCGTTGCTTCCGCCCCAGTCGGATACGACATAGCCGTCAAATCCCCACTCATCGACTAAGATTTCCTGTAACATGTGACGATTCTCATTTGCATAGACACCGTTTACTTCATTATAAGAAGACATGATGGATTTGGATTTTCCCTCTTTGACTGCGATTTCAAATCCAGTGGTATAGATTTCCCGGAATGTACGCTCATCAACAACAGAGTCGCTTGCCATACGACGGAGTTCCTGGCTGTTTGCCGCAAAATGCTTTGGACATGCTGAGATTCCCTTGCTCTGGATACCTTTTACATAAGCGGCTGCCATTTTCCCTGCATGATACGGATCTTCGGAAAAATACTCAAAGTTACGTCCACAGAGCGGGCTTCTCTTAATGTTGAGTCCCGGTCCTAAGATGACATTGACATCCATGGTCACCGCTTCCTCTGCAAGTGCAGTACCGATCTCCTCCCCCAATTTTTCATCCCAGCTGTTTGCGATCGTTGCTGCGGTCGGGAAACAGGTTGCCGGAAGGCTGGCATTTAATCCAAGGTGGTCTCCTGCACCGGCCTGACGTCTTAACCCGTGAGGTCCGTCGGACATTGCCATGGATGGGATTCCGTACTTCTCAAAATCTACAGTCTCCCATGTATTTTTACCGGACATCATCAGTGCTTTTTCTTCCAGAGACATCTGTTTTATGATTTCCCCATATTTTAAGCTCATTTTTCGTTCTCCTGTTCTTTTGGTGCTCACGGATTTTATTTGTTGTGTTATTGATACCAAAATGTATGTTATCTGGATCGCAACAATAAAAAATAAAACCCATGCTGCTATTATTTTTTGTTAGCATAATGGTAGCATGGATTTTATTTATAAAATGAAAAATGGCATAAATGGTTGTTTTTTTTACATAAACTGCAAAAGAGGAGATGCTTTACTATATCTCCCCTTTCTTATATCCACCAGAACCACTGTATGCTATATTTTCCTTCACATCGTTCTTATAGTCATCTATTGTATATACTGTTTGGTTTGCATGAATCACTTTTTCTAACATATTTACTCTGTTTTTCAATGCCGCGCAAAGCGCATCACATCTTTTTTCATCAACAAAGAGCGATCCCCTCACTATTTCCCGGAATTCTTCCTCGATACCACTTAACTTTTCCATAGCAAGCCATTCAAAAGAACTCACAAGCTTTATCTGCTCTTCGTGTGTATTTTTAAACGGTTTGCACACCAATTTCGTTATATCTCCTATCATGGCTGTCGGCTTATCAAACCACATGGACGTTCCACTGTCAAAAATTGGGGCT
>OLFV01001443.1_pt1 | contig 22508 bp, 22 predicted proteins | sample 1605551 | NCBI WGS metagenome assembly OLFV01 (sample SAMEA3888922, study PRJEB22519) | human gut metagenome | biome: human gut; feature: human-associated habitat; material: faeces | place: Denmark | collected 2011
ACCTACGAATGCTGGATTCAGAATCCAGTGCCTTACCAACTTGGCGATACCCCTAAGTATTCACGCGCTGTGAACAAAAAATATTATATGATATTTACCTATCTCTGTCAAGAAAAATTTATTTTATTTTTTAGATATTCGGCAGTTGCCAATTTATCGGCTCTTCTCCCACAGATTTTAAGAACTTATTTACCTTGGAAAAAGGCCGACTGCCAAAGAAACCTCTGTAGGCAGACAAAGGACTTGGATGTGGAGATTCCACAATAAAATGCTGTGGATTGGTAATCATAGCCTTTTTACGGCGGGCAGGGGAACCCCAGAGAATAAAAGCAACTGGCTTTTCCCGCTGATTCAGCAGGGAAATAATTTTATCCGTAAAAATCTCCCAGCCCTTATCCCGATGAGAATTAGCTCTATGAGCCTGCACTGTCAGCACTGTGTTTAAAAGCAGTACTCCCTGCCTAGCCCAAGGCTCCAAACAACCATTATTAGGCACAGTACATCCCAAATCCGTTTCCAGCTCCTTGAAAATATTTACCAAAGAAGGTGGCGGCGGAACATTAGGCTGTACAGAAAAGCTTAGTCCATGAGCCTGCCCAGGCTCATGATAAGGGTCCTGCCCTAATATAAGCACTTTGGTATCTGCATAGGAGGTATAATGCAGGGCATTGAAGATACTATACATATCAGGATAAACCTGCTTTGTACTATACTCCCCAATTAAAAACTGCCGCAGCTGCCGGTAGTAAGGCTGAGCCATTTCCTCCTTTAGATACTGTCCCCAGTCATTCTTAAAAATCTCCATAGCCGCTTCTCCTTAATTCATAATATTCTAACTACCTATCATTTTAGCACAAATCAAGGCAATTATTCCTCCTGACAAGAAATTTTCTCAACAAAAAGGCAGATATCGAAAATCCGATACCTGCCTAATATTTCTATTAAATTTGAAGTTATCCACAAACTTATCCACATTGTGCACATATTCTGTGCACAACCAAGGATTTATCCACAGAAACCTTTGCTTAGTGAGTCAAAGCCTCATGCAAATACTTCAGTACCTGCTCGCCAGTTTCCATTTCCATAACCTTGGCCAGATGCTTCTGAGCCTCCTCATAGGTTACAGAACGAAGCATTTCCTTTACCCGTGGAATAGAAGGGGCACTCATGCTCAGCTCACTAATACCCATTGCCATCAGAATAACTGCTGCATATGGATCACTAGCCATCTCGCCACACATGCCAGACCAAATGCCACGGTCAGAAGCGGACTTAATGGTACGCTGAATCAGCTGCAGCACAGCTGGATGGAAATGATTGTAGAGATACCCAACATTAGGGTTTACACGGTCCACAGACAGGGTATACTGAACCAAATCATTAGTACCAATGCTGAAGAAATCAACATACTTGGCAAAAATTGGTGTCATAACTGCCGCAGCTGGAGTCTCAACCATAATACCAATCTGAACAGTCTTGGAGTACTCCTTGCCCTCATCCTCCAGCTCCTGCATAGCTTCACGAACAAAAGAACGAAGACGCAGAATCTCATCCACACTAACAATCATAGGTGCCATAATAGCAGCCCTGCCATAAACACCAGCCCGCAGAATTGCTTTCAGCTGAGGCATAAACAAATCTCTACGGTTCAAGCTGATACGAATAGCACGATAACCCAGGAATGGATTATCCTCATGTGGAATATTCAAATAAGGCAATGGCTTGTCACCGCCAATATCCATAGTACGAATAACACACAGCTCACCATTGCAGGCCTCTACAGCCTTCTTATAGCTTTCGAACTGCATTTCCTCGGACGGAATATCTTCACGGCCCATGAATACAAACTCAGAACGGAACAAACCTACACCCTTGTTACCATATTTGGCAGCATTCTCAGCATCATTAGGACTGCCAATATTAGCAGCCAGCTGAACCTCTACTCCATCCTTGGTAACCGCAGGCAAATCCTTCAGAGCAGCATAACGCTCCTCATCAGCTCTCTGCTTAGCCAGCTTTGCTTCGTACTCCTTGATAGTCTCCTCATCAGGATCTACGAAAATATCGCCTGTATGTCCATCAATAATAACAAATGCACCCTCTGGAATAGCATCAAGTCTGTGCTCCATACCTACAACAGTAGGAATCGCTCTTGACTTAGCAATGATTACTGCGTGACAGGTGGTGCTGCCCTGTCCCATAATAACACCAGCAATCTTATCATCTGGAACAGAAGCAATAACAGAAGGCTCTACCTCATAACCACAGAGGATTACCATATTGTCGCCAACTTCTGGCTCCTTGATGCCAAGAATCTTGCCTGCAATACGCTTACTTACATCCAATACATCCGCTGCACGCTCACGAAGATACTCGTCGTCCATAGACTGGAAAATCTTGGCAGACTCAGCAGCAGATGCCAAAATAGCTGCTGGTGCATTCCCCATCTCCTGAACCTTGTCAGTCATGCCGTCTGTCAGCATTGGGTCCTGTGCCAAGAACAAATGAGCCTCCATAATATTGGCCTGCTCATCATGACCTACGGCACGCATCTGCTCAACGCTCTTTTCCAGAATATCTGCTACCTCGGCTACAGCATTATTGAGCTTATCCAGCTCCTCTTCCACTGTACCTGGCTGATACGCAGCCAAATAGCCATCCAGTGCCTGACCAGCCTTCATAATATAGCCGATTCCTATTCCTTGAATGGCACCCATTCCCTGCATTTTTTCTGGCATAATATATCCGTCCCTCCGCCCTTTTACTAATTAGTCTTCGCCGAAACCGGATTTGAACATGCCGCCGAACTTCTCAATAGCCTCATTCTCATCAGGACCATCTGCAGTAATGGTAACTACAGTACCGTTCTTAGCCTGGAGAGTCATGATACCCATCAAGCTCTTTGCATCAGCCTTCTTGCCGGTAGCAGCTACAGACAAGGTTACCTTGGACTTAAAGTTTCTTGCCTCCTTGGCAATCTGTCCTGCTGGACGTGCATGGAGACCCTGAGCATTAACAACTGTGAAATTTTCTTCGCGCATTTTTACCCCTCATTTCTTGATTTGTGCTATACTGTAAATATAATTTAATACTTTCGCTACTGTTTTATTTCGACATCAATACAAAATTCCCTGCTTTTTAATAAAAAATCTTGGCATTTTTTTACGGCGAGTGAATTTTGCCACTGAATTGAAAATTTCTAGCGAAAATTTATCTGCTGTATTATTGTACAAGTATTGTGTGATATTTGCAAGCGAAAAACAATACAAACAAAAAAAAATAATGTAAAACGAAATTTAAGTATCATGAAATGAAGTTTTTTGTTATAATATTTTTAGTGAAATTTGGCAGGATTATAAATCTGTCATATGATATAATAAATAAGCAATAATAAATCGTGGTGTGTATTTTGGAATTTTTTGTAATAGCAGCCTCCATTATGTCGGTCTGCATTATATCCATTTATAAAATAGCCCGCAAGCTGGGAGCAGATATTTCTCTTTCTGCCTTGGTACTATGTGGCGTTTCCGCCCTGATTATCAACTTTATGGCCATCAGGGTAAATCCTTTTTTGACAAAAACCTACTATTATATATTAGGCACAATGATTATTTTTGCAGCCACCGGCACAACCTGCTATAATAAGTACTTGTTATACAGGCGTAGCAGATTGGCTGTTCATGGTGCCCCTAGTGAAGATGAGAAAATCACTCAGGCGACAAGTGAACCTGAAACAATAGTCGAAACCGAAGTGGCAGAAGAACCTGAAATCATGACCGAAGCCGAAGTGACAGAAGAACCTGAAACCACGGCTGAAGCCGAAGTGGCAGAAGAACCTGAAATCATGGCCGAAGTCGAAGTGGCAGAAGAACCTGAAACCACGGCCGAAGTCCAGCAGGCTGTGGAAGCACCTCTGCCTACTTTGCCAGAAGGACTGGATTCTATGGATGCCCTTTTGGACTTTGCCTTTGCCCAGACTGGGGCAGGGGCTTATGAGCTGGCTCTTTTAGCCTACAGCATAGCCTTAGAGCAATATCGCAACGACGATTATGCTCCTTTTATCATTATAGATATGGTTAACCTGTACAAATCCCAGGGCAGATATCAGGAAGCCATTGATTGTGTCCATAATGCTATGGACATTCCAGCAATTCAGGAAAGTCCTGCCTACCAGCAGAATTTCCAGAATTACTTAGCCCAACTTAAGTCAATTTCCCATAGTGCAGTTTCCACCCAATCCCCTGAGGATTAGAATGGAAGCTACACCTTAATATATTTTCAGGAGGAATTCCCATGAAAAAAAGTGTTGAAATTATTGGCTTGCCAGTAATCAGTATTACTGAAGGCCGGGAGCTTGGTATGAGCAAATCTTTGCTCATAGATGCCCCAAACGGCAGTGTTGCTGCTATTACCATTGAGGATGAGGATTGGTACAGAGGCGTTAAGCTGCTGCCATATTCCTCTGTAATTGCTATCGGCGAGGATGCCGTAACAATTACCAACAGCGAAAACATCCTTACTTTGGAGGATGCTGGTGACTATGAGGCTATGATGGATACCAACATCAAGATTATTGGCACCAAGGCCATCACCAAGTCCGGTACCATTCAGGGCAAGGTAGTTGAAATCTACATTGGCGATAACGGCAAGATTGAGAAATGCGAAATCGAAGGCCGCGACGGCAGTCTTTCCGAGATTGTTTCTGAGCAGATTTCCATCTTCGGTAAGCAGGTTACTGTTATTGACTCCGATTTTGAAAAAAAAACTGAAATAATAGCTCCTATTGAGACTCCAGCTGTAGCAGCCCCTAAGACTGAGGTTCCAAAGGCTGAAATTAAGGAAGCTCCTAAGGCCGAGGCTCCAAAGGCTGAGGTTAAGGAAGCTCCTAAGACTGAGGCTCCAAAGGTTGAGGTTAAGGAAGCTCCTAAGACCGAGACTCCAAAGGCTGAACCCCCTAAGGCTGAGGCTCCAAAGCCACAGGTTAAGGAAGCTCCTAAGACTGAGGCTCCAAAGGCCGTTGATGCGGCAGCTCAGATGGCAGACAAAGCCACTGAGGAGCGTCATCGCCGTTTCCTGTTAGGCAAGACTGTAACCAAGGACATTGTTTCCGCTACTGGTGTTGTTCTGGCCAAAACAGGGGATGTTGTTACCGAGGAGATTCTCCAGAAGGTAAAGATGGCTAATATGTTTATTGATTTGTCCATGAATGTAAAATAATTTCAGACAAATTTAGCTAAACAATTTTCCTTTAACTATCAAAACATGATGACAAAACCACCATCGTCAGGTTCCACTTTCAGGTTGCCTTCTCAGGCCTCCCTAGAAAGTGCCTTTCTGTTGTGGCACATGTCATCATGTTTTCTTGTTTTTAGCTCCAAAATTTGCACATAATACACAAGTCAAAAAACCAATCTTTCAAGCACCATATAAATAAAAATTATGGTATAATAAATCATGAATTCTGGTCAATTTCTGGAAAAATTTTTGAAAAAATTTTTTCTTGTCCGGGCACTGTTCGCCTTTTTTAACATCTTAAAGGAGGTTCTTTCTATGACATCTACAACTAATCCCGATTTTTCAGAGCATCTAAATAACTTCTATAACAATAATCCTTTCGTACAATTGTTAGGGATACAATTAGAAAAAATCCAATTTGGACAGGTTACTCTGTCTATGAAAGCTCAAAATCAGCTTTCAAATTTTTATCATATTGCTCATGGAGGAGCTTTGGCCAGTCTGGCAGATACCACTATGGGAGCTACCTGCCTCTCAGTCAACAAAAAGGTTGTTACCCAGTCCATGAATATGTATTTTGTTAAGGCTGTACCAGAGGGTACTACTATACAGTCTACAGGAAAAATTATTCATAATGGACGCAAAACCCTGGTCTGCGAAACAGAGATTGTAGACGACCAGGGACAGGTTTGCTGCAAGGCCACAGCCAATTTCTTCGTCATTGGACCTTACACAGCCTAAGAAAATTTTCTACGGTCATAAATCTCGATATGAATATTTATACAATGATTTTGTATACAAAAAATCACTGTTCACGTTCTTAGTCCATTATATATGCACATTTGTATATGAAATCGACCTTATCCGGAAAAAATCCTCGAAAAATAATTATTATTGTCATACATTTTTCTTGACAAAGTAGGAGTAAAATACTATACTATTTTTAGGTTAAAGAAATGGCCTCGCCGTTTTCCCGCACTTATTCTTTGATTGCGGCGTACGTCATATAACCGTCGAGCAGGGTGGAATTTTTTCCACCCTTTTCTCGTATACAGAATTATTTATTCTTTTATTATCAATAGCTAAAAGATTCGAACCAAGCCCCTTAAGGGAAATAGGAGTAAAACCATGCAAAAAGTTCGTATTATAGATATTGCCAAGGAGCTAGGTGTCAGCACAGCAACAGTATCCAATGTTATTCATGGAAAAACAAAAAAGATTTCTGATGCCACGGTGAAGAGAGTGCAGAAGCTTTTAGAAGAGCGTCAATATATTCCCAGCATGGCCGGTATGCTGCTGGCTCAAAATGATTCTCCCATTATAGGTGTGGTTATCAATGCCCACAGCAAATACGAAGGCCACGTTTTAGAAGATCCTTTCATAGCTTCTTCCCTAAATACCTTATCTATAGAAATCGAAAAAGCCCATCGCTTCATGATGCTTAAAACCACCACCGATCTGACAGATATTATCAAATTTGCCTCTATGTGGAATATGCAGGGTATGATTATCATCGGCTTTTGTCAGGATGAATACAGTCATCTGCGGCAATTCATGCGGATTCCTTTTGTAGTTTACGATGGCTTCTATGCCCAGGGACTGGAACATCATGGCCTTTGTCATTTAACAATCAATGACTATGATGGTGGAAAACAGGTCGGCGAATATCTTAAACAGCTAGGCCACCAAAGGGCTTTATGTATTTCTGACAATAACATCTGCATGGATGCTCAACGCCTACAAGGCTTCCGAGATGGTTTTGGCAAAGAAAATACAGATTTGCTAATTATTCCCACCTCCAAAAATCAACGTCGGGAATTTTATGAACAACAGCTTTCATGTATAAAGAAGCATACAGCGGTTTTTGCTGTTTCTGATTACTATGCTATAGATTTTATGCAGTTTGTACAGGAAAAAGGATTGAAGATTCCTCAGGATATATCTCTAGCAGGTTTTGACGATACACCAATCTGCCAACAGATTGTACCTACCTTAACTAGTGTAAGGCAGGATGCTGCTAGCAGAGCCAGCCATGCTCTAGCAGCCCTAAAAAGTCTTATACATGGAGACACTGTTGCCTCACCTATAATATTGCCTGTACAGCTCATACCTCGCAACAGCACTGTCCCCTTAAAGCAATTATAGCTCTATCAAAATTTTATAAAGGGTTATGCGTTTAATCTATTGTGTTTTGTTAACTTTTATCTTAAAATATAAGTATATTTTAAGAAGGAGTGAGTCACAATGAGCACAAACTGCACCTTTATAAAAACAGTTTATAATATCGCCATCCCCGTCGCTCTGCAATCCATGCTGCAATCCTCATTCAGTATAGTGGATCAGATTATGATTGGCCAGCTAGGCAGTATCAGTATTGCAGCGGTAGGAATTGCCAGCAAATTTTCCTCCATATATCAGGTAGTAGTATCAGCCATTGCTGCTGTTGCCGGCATTATGATTGCTCAATATATGGGCAAACAGGCCAAGGAGCTGGTGGACAGAAGCCTTTCCTTGAATCTTGCCATTGCTTTGCTGCTAGCTCTGGGCTTTACTATGGCCTGTCTAACCATACCTAAGTCTATTATGGGCATCTATACCGAAGATATAGAAATGTGCTCCATCGCCTCCTCTTATCTTCGCTTGACAGCTCTTACCTTTTTGCCTGTGGCGGGAGCAACTCTGCTATCCACCATGCTTCGCTGTATGGAAAAGGCCACCCTTCCCCTTTATGCCAGCCTTATTGCCGCCATTATAAATACTGTCTTAAACTATATCCTTATTTTTGGTAAACTTGGCTGCCCTTCTATGGGAGTAGAAGGTGCTGCCATAGCTACTTTATTAGCTCAATTTGCTAATTTTTTCCTGATTCTAGCAGGCTTTTTTATCAGCTATCATCAAAAGGGACAGCACTTCTGCTTCTCTCTGAACCTAAACCGCCATGAATACTATCAATACCTGTTGATTCTGCTGCCCATGCTAATAACAGAATTTATGTGGAGTCTAGGGGAAAATGTCTACACCTCTATTTATGGGCATATGGGAACAATTGCCTGTGCCGCTATGACCTTAACCACGCCAATCCAAGGCCTGCTTATAGGTGCTTTAAGCGGTCTTGCCCAAGCCGCCGGCATCCTGATTGGCAAATTCCTTGGTAAAGGAAATTATCAGGAAGCCTATTACCATGCCCGTCAGCTTATTATCTATGGTCTGCTAGCCTCTCTTATGCTTTCTGTTCTGCTTGTAATAGCTAAAGACCTCTATATAAACATTTATGCTGTAGAAGCCATTACTAAGACCACAGCTAGCCATATTCTTTTTGTCTTTGCTCTGATAGCGCCAATAAAGATACTAAATATGATATTAGGCGGAGGTATTATCCGAAGCGGTGGCAGAACAAAGCTAATAATGTGGATTGACCTAATTGGAACATGGATTTTTGGTGTTCCATTGGGTTATTGGGCTGCCTTCGTAATGAATATGCCTATAGCATATACCTACCTGATTCTATCTCTGGAGGAGGTTATCCGCTTACTGATAACCTTTGTGGTATTCAAGAAAAAAATATGGATGCAAAGCCTCTAATACCCAAAAAAGCTGCCACCCTGCGTGACAGCTTTTTTATATCATTATTTAGTTTTCAAAGTTTCCAGCAAAGTCCGCCAAGAGAGAACAGCACATTTGACTCTGGCTGGCATATGGGAAATATTTTTCAGCGCCATGGCCTCATCCAGTTCTTCCAGCTCATCATCCTCGGTAATTTCTCCCTTAATCATCTTCAGGAACAAATCTGCCAGATGCTGAGCCTTTGCCACCGATTCCCCTTTAATCAGGTCAATCATAATGGAGGTAGAAGCCTGAGAGATGGCACAACCTACCCCGGTAAAGGAGGCATCCTTGATTTTGCCATTCTCCACCTGCAGCTCCAAGGTTATTTCATCACCACAGCTGGGATTCCGCCCCTTTTGTACCACCGTAGGCAGCTTTAGATGATGCTTGTTCTCCGTGGAACGGCTATGCTCTGCAATTAGCTCTGTATAGATGCTATCCAGCTCATTCAGCATAACCCAGCACCCCCCTTACCTTAGACAAAGCCTCCAGCCAACGGTCTACATCCTCTCTGGTGTTGTAGAAATAGAAGCTGGCTCGGCAGGTGGCATTCTGCCCCAGATATTGCATCAAAGGCTGGGCACAGTGATGGCCTGCCCGAATGGCCACTCCCTGAGCATCCAGAATGGTAGCCACATCATGAGGATGTATATCCTTCACATTAAAGGTAATAATACCAGTTTTGTTATCCAAGGTGGAATCACAGCCATAAAGCTCAATATAAGACATAGCCTTTAGCTTAGGCAGGGCATAATTTACCAAATCCTTTTCCACCTGCTCAATATAGTCAAAACCTACCTGCTCCAAATATTCAATAGCCGCGGTAAGGCCGGCAGCACCGCCTACATTCTGAGTACCGGCTTCAAATTTGGCTGGCAAAGGAGCAAATTCTGTCTGCTGTTCCTCCACATAGTCAATCATATCCCCACCCATAAGGAATGGTGGCATATCATTCAGCAGTCTTTCCTTGCCGTAGAGAACGCCAATGCCCATAGGGGAAAGCATTTTGTGACCGGAGAAAACAAAGAAATCCGCATCCAAGGCCTGGACATCCACAGCCATATGGGGCACTGACTGAGAGCCATCCACTACCATGATTGCCCCTACACTATGTGCCTTGCGGGCAATTTCCGCCACTGGATTTACCAGTCCCAGTACATTGGAAACCTGAGCCACAGCTACGATTTTGGTTTTCTCTGTAATCTTGCTGGCAATATCCTTATGGGACAGATTCCCATCCATTTCCAGATAAATATATTTCAGTACTGCGCCCTTGAGCTGGCAAATCTGCTGCCAAGGCACCAGATTGCTGTGGTGCTCAGAAATGGCAATTACCACCTCGTCCCCAGCCTGAATATGACTCATGCCATAGCTATAGGCAATGAGGTTAAGAGATTCCGTAGCATTCTTGGTAAAGATAATCTCATGGCTATGCTGAGCATTGATAAACTTCTGCACCTTGGCTCTGGCATTTTCGTAAATATCCGTGGCCTGCACACTAAGCTCATAGGCCCCTCTATGGGGATTGGCATTACAGCCGCCATAATAGCTGCACATGGCCTGAATTACCTTTTCCGGCTTCTGGGTAGTAGCGCCATTATCCAGATAAACTATCTGCTTATCATGCATCTTCCTCTGCAGCAGGAGAAAATCCTTTTTGTAATTCTTAACCTCACTCATCAGCCAATCCCTCCTTTATGTATTCATCCAGCTCCTGATACAAGTCCTTGTCCTCAATTCTATCCAGCACAGGATTAAAGGCAGCCTCCACCACCAAACGGCGGGCTTCCTGCATATCCAAGCCCCGGCTCATAAGATAAAACAGCTTGTTTTCATCAATCTTGCCAATGGAAACCGCATGATGGCCCTCCACTGCATCCTCAGCGGATAACATCAGAGGTACACTGCGATTCCGCACCTTGGAGGAAAGCACCACCACTTCTTCCTTTTCATATCCCTTGGAGCCTTTAGAACCATGACGGAAATCCAGAGTACCACGGAAAATTTTGTTGGCCTCTCCCAGCAAAGCACCATAAACATGAAGATTTGCCTCTGTACTGCGTCCCTGCTGAACCAGCACATAATTCATATCCAGCTGGCTGGCACCATGACCAAAATACAGTACATACACATTGGCCTTGGACTCATTGCCTACCAGATTAACCTCCATTTTGGCCAGGGATTTGGCACTGCCAGCCTCTACAGCCACAGCCTCCAGCTCTGCTGTATCCGCCAGCTCCACCTGTACACTGCTGGCTCCCTGAGCATCCACAGGCAGCAGCTGTACCGTGGTCAGCTTCAAAAAGCCACCCTTTTCCACCTTTACCTGCACCTGTCCCTCACCAGCCTGACGATAAACCACTGTCAGCTGACGGCTTTCCCCAGCTGGCACTACCAGCTCCTGTCGGCCATTATCTATAGCCAAAACAGACTCATCTGCTTTGGCCTCATTTACTCCCAACCAGCGCCAGGTACGCATTGGGATTTCACTATAAATCTTTTCTGCCATTTTTTACCTCACGCTTTCTCAACCCATTGTGCCTTCCAGCTCAATGTTAATCAGATTATTCATTTCCACTGCATATTCCAAAGGCAGTTCCTTGGCAATAGGCTCCACAAAGCCACGCACAATCATGGCTCTAGCCTCCTCCTCGCTAATGCCCCGGCACATAAGATAGAATACGGCGTCTTCACTGATACGGCCAATAGTTGCCTCATGGCCAATATCCGCCTCATCTCCCTGAATATCCATAACTGGCAGGGTATCAGACCGGGACAAATCATCCAGCATCAGAGATTCACAGTTAACGGAGCATTTGGCGTGATGGGCATTAGGAGTAACCTTGACGGCACTTCTATAGGTAGCCTTGCCTCCCGCCTTGGAAATAGTACGGGTGCTGATATTGGCAGAGGTGTGAGGTGCTGCGTGAATCACGCTGGCACCAGTGTCCAGATTCTGCCCCTTGGAAGCAAAGGTAACACCGGTAAATTCACAGCGGGCATTTTCTCCATGGAGAATACTGCAAGGATAAAGCATGGACACATGGGAACCAAAGGAACCGGACACCCATTCAATAATGCCATCCTTTTCCACCAAGGCCCGCTTGGTGTTCAAGTTCATCATATTCCGAGACCAGTTTTCAATGGTGGAATAACGCAATCTAGCACCCTCACCTACATACAGCTCTACACAGCCAGCATGGAGATTGGTTACATTGTATTTTGGCGCACTGCAGCCCTCAATAAAATGCAGGCTGGCATTTTTTTCCAGAATAATCAGGGTATGCTCAAACTGACCAGCCCCCGCCGCATTCAAGCGGAAATAGGACTGCAAAGGAATATCTACATGAACTCCCTCTGGCACATAAACAAAGGAGCCACCAGACCATACTGCTCCGTGAAGAGCCGCAAATTTGTGGTCTTTAGGGGGAACCAGCTTCATAAAATGCTCCTTCACCAGCTCCTCATGCTCCCGCAGGGCGGTTTCCATATCGGTATACACCACACCCTGCTTGGTAAGATTTTCCTGAATACTGTGATATACCACCTCAGAATCATATTGAGCGCCTACGCCTGCCAGAGAAGTTTGCTCTGCCTCTGGAATACCTAAACGATCAAAGGTGGATTTGATATCCTCCGGTACATCCTCCCATTTGCCAGCCATCTTGGTATTCGGCTGTACATAGGTAACAATCTCATCCATATTCAGCTCAGACAAATCCGGCCCCCAGGTAGGCAGGCCCATATGGTTATATACATCCAAAGCCTGCAAGCGCCGTTCCAGCATCCACTGGGGATCATGTTTCCGGGCCGATATATCCCGCACTACATCTTCGGTAAGCCCCTTTTGAGATTTGTAGGCAGAATGGTCCTCATTGCGAATATCATAGAGGGTACGCTCTATATCATTAACAAAGGTTTTATTTTTGTTTTCCATAATTCCTACCTCAATTCTCTCCGGCTTCCTCAGCCAGCTCCCGACGGATAAAGCCAAAGCCCTCCTTGTCAATCTTCTGAATCAGCTCAGGGCCGCCTTCCTCCACAATCTTGCCATTCAGCAGCACATGAACCTTGTCCACGGAAAGCTGCTCCAAAATACGGGTATTGTGGGTAATAATCAGGCAGGCATTGTTTTCATTGTGGAATTTCCGCACACCACTGGACACAATCTGCACCGCATCCACATCCAAACCGGAATCAGTTTCGTCCAGCAAAGCCAATTTAGGATTCAACAGCAAAAGCTGTAAAATCTCATTCCGCTTCTTCTCACCACCGGAAAAACCTACATTCATATAGCGCTGAGCATAAGCAGGATCAATCTGCAGCTCCTCCATAGCAGCTTTTAGCTCCTTGCGGAACTTCATAATCTTCACAGGAGCACCACTAACAGCCTGCTTGGAAGCTCTCAACATATTCTCCACAGTAATACCAGGAATCTCCTCTGGATTCTGAAAGGAAAGAAAAATCCCCTTGCGACACCGCTCAAAGGTTTTCAGCGCCTGCAAATCCTCTCCCTCAAACTTCATTTCACCCTCTACCACCTGATACTTGGGATGTCCCATAATCACATTCATCAAGGTAGATTTGCCAGAGCCATTAGGCCCCAAAATAACATGAATCTCACCAGGGGCAATCGCCAAATCCAACCCCTGCAAAATCTCACCCTTATCCTCTCTGCCTGCCACACCAGCATGCAGGTTCTTAATCTCCAAAAGCTTATTGCTCATCATACACACTCCTATATATCTAAATTCTGATTAAATTACTCGGAATTAACTACACCTATTATAAGAGTATGCCATACAAAAGTCAATAATTCTGACTAAAAATAACGGAATTAATTTCCCCACTAAAAAAAGGCCCCTGCTGTCTTTCCCAGCAAAGGCCCTAATTTGTCTATAAAATTGTAAAACTATATCAATAGTAAAGCCACTGTGAATACGCTGATAAACGGTATAACAGTACCCTGCACAGGTACTCTTCGCGCCTCGGTCCTTAGCGATTCATGAGCTTTCGGGGCGCCAGCCACGAATTGCCTCATGAGAGCTTAGTACCGCTAGGCGAGAAAAGTAGCGAGAGCGTGCCTGAAAGGGTACTGTTATATCGCTTTTAAAGCACGCAAGGACTCATCTACATAGCGAGAGCGTGCCTAACAGGGTATAGCCATGTCTCCAAAATGCAAATTTAAGAATTTACCTTCACAAACCCAGCAGCATACTCCCTGCACTGCTGCAATCCATCCTCATCAGGCACATCATTAATAATAAGTCCATCCCCATAGACCTTGGCTCCATCGTCGCCACAGCGTTTCTTCCAATCTTCCATCCATTCCCCGCTGCCCCAGCCATAGGAACCAAATAAGCCTACTGGCACGCCAGCCAGCTTGGCTTCCAGCTCGGCAAACATAGGCTCAAACTCAGATTCCTCCAGCACCTCATTGCCCATAGCAGGACAGCCAAAAAGCACCCCGTCAAAATCCGCCAGCTTATCCACATTAAACTCATCCACAGACAGCAAATCCACTGCTGCCCCAGCCTCCTTGGCTCCCTCCGCCATAGCATTAGCCATAGCCTCTGTATTACCTGTACCGCTCCAATAAACAATCGCCAATTTCATCAATAAACCACTCCTCTACTCTTACGCCGCCTTATGTATCATGGCCTGCAAACTAACACCATTCTCTAATCCCTGACAAGCCTGTCGAATACAATTGTCATAGCACTGAAACAATCGCCGTACAGCCTAAGGCCACCATGCTGGCAGCCTTTAAGCCTGCCAGGGTAGGGGCACAATGCTGCCCCAGCAGAAAATCTAATTTTTCCTTGCCCATAAGTTCCCTCCTTTGTAATTGAGATTTATTATTAACTTCACATATACTGTATCACAGTTGAGAATTGTTTTCAACTACTTTTTTGAGAGCTTTTATCATTATTGATTTTGATTAAGCCTTTATCGCCCAACGCAGCTTAGTAGAATGAGCGCGGGAATTGCGGAAACACTCCTCTCGACTAGGCTTAATAACCTCCTTGGCTATATCACTATAGATACCTGCCCGGTGAAAAGCCTGAAATGCTTTTTTCACAATTCTGTCCTCCCCGGAATGGAAGGTAAGAATAGCCGCCCGGCCTCCAGTCCGAAGTGCCTCTGGCAGCTTTTCCATAAATTCGTAAAGTACCTCATATTCATGATTCACATCTATACGCAGAGCCTGAAAAACTCTAGCACTGCTTTTCTTTAGCACCATTTTTCTGTCCTCATCAGGTGACAGCTTAACCTTAGATAGAGCCTCCACAATCTGCTCATGAAGGGCAGTGGTAGTATCAATAGGCTTTTTCTTTTTGTGCAGAGTATTGTATATCTGTCTGGCAATTTCCTCAGCATAAGGCTCGTCTGCATTTTCCACCAGCATACCAGCCAAGGACTCCTTGTCCAGCTCCTTTAACCGATGGGCTGCCGAAATCCCCGCCTGAGAATTTAACCGCAAATCCAAGGGCCCCTCTGCCTTGTAGGAAAAGCCCCTTTCCGGATTGTCAATCTGCATGGAGGATACCCCTAAATCCGCCAAAATAAAATCAAAGCCTCCTACCTCATTAGCCAGCTTGTCTATTTCCGCAAAATTCATTAGCTTGGGAGTCCAAATATCCGCCCCATAGCCGGCAGCTCTTAATCTGGCCTCCGTCTTGGCCTCCTCTATAGCATCCACATCCCCGCTATATAGATGGCCCTGTCCCTGCAGCTTATCCAGCATGGCCCTGGTATGACCGCCATAGCCAAGAGTACCATCAAAGCCCTGCTCTCCCGGCTGAATATTCAACACCTCCAATATTTCCTCCACCATAATAGGTATATGCATTCCTGCCGGGGTATTGCCCTTGGAGATAACATGGGACACGGCCTCACCGTATTTCTCTGGATTCAGCTCCTTGTATTTCTCGCTAAATTTCCGAGGATATTTTCCCTTATACCGCACCCGCCTTTTATGCACCTGAGGCTCCTGTTCCTGTAATCTCTGCTCTGCCATTCTTATCACCCTATTCTCAAAATTTCAAATTTCCAGCCTTAATTCCAAAACAGAAAAAACCTCCGAGATATTCCTCTCCGAGGCTATTTACCTTTACCATATAAATTACCACACTAATAAAAATATCCTGCAGCGAGGAAATATTGTAATGCTGCACCGTCATCAGCCACCTTATTCAGGGGCAGTCCTGGCGCCTTCATGAAAAACATCGCTACACTGCAGGATATTCTAAGCAAAATTTACATAATCTTCTTCAAATCATCGGCAGCAGAATTTACCTTGCCAAGATTATCCGTAATCTGTCTAGTGCTCTGAGCCTGCTGCTGGCCAATAGCCTCAATAGTGCTGACAGACTGGGCAATATCATTTACAGCCTTGTTCATATCAGTCAAGGTCTTTTTGATGCTTTCTGTAGCCGCTCTGGACTGCTCTTCCAGCTTGCGAACCTCCTCTGCTACAACAGCAAAGCCTCTGCCCTGCTCGCCGGCTCTAGCTGCCTCAATAGAAGCATTCAAGCTCAGCAGGTTGGTTTCCTCCGCAATATCAGTAATCAGGCTAATCGCCTTCAAGGTTTCCGTATTCTTCTCCTTCAAAAGCTTGGACTGCTCCACATAGGACTTGCCTGCAGTGGTAAAATCCTCTGCCATCTGAGCAAAGCTCTCTAATTCCTTATATAATTCCTTTACAGAAGAAGCAATTTCATTCACCAAAAACTTCTGATCCTCATTTGTGGCCATTTAATATAATCCCCTTTCTAATTCCTCATCAGTTTCTATAGTTCTCTATTCGCCATTTCTTAGCAAAATCCTTTTTTCTGAGAAAAAAAGTGGCTAGCGAGAAAAAAACTTGCAGCCACGTAATTTTTTAGAATTTTACCACCATCAAGGTACCCTCTCCCACAACGCTATCTACCTCCAGCTTCGCATTGTGCAGCTTAGCAGCGTGTTTCACAATGGAAAGGCCCAAGCCGGTGCCTCCTACCTCCTTGGAGTGGCTTTTATCCACCCGATAGAATCGCTCAAAAATTCTGGCTCTATCCTTTTTAGGAATGCCAATCCCCGTATCTCGCACGGAAATACGAGGATGGCCGGAAAATTCTGCCACCTGAATAACCACACTGCCACCCGTCCTATTATATTTAATAGCATTCTCGCAAATATTATATACCATGCTGTTAATCAACTGGGGAATGCCCTCCATAACCACCTGCTGACCGATTAGCTCCACAGCAACCTGATTTTCCTCCGCCATATGCTCCAGGCTATTTACCGCAGCTTCCGCCACACTATATAGGTTCACAGGGGAACGGGTAGTATTCTCCTGCCCTTCGTCCAAGCGGGACAACACAATAATATCCTGTACCAGTAGAATCATCCGCTGTGCCTCGTTGTAAATTTTATCAGCGAAATAACTCATATCCTGTTCCATAACCATGCCGTTTTTCATTAGCTCCGCATAACCAGAAATGGAGTGAAGGGGAGTTTTCAGCTCATGGGAAACATTGGCTGTAAATTCCCGCCGCATGGCCTCGCTTTCCTCCTGATTGGCCTTCTGAGTTTCCTTAGCAGATATAATCATGGAAAAGCATATGACCAGCAACAGAATAATACCAATGGGCAGGCCCATATCCCAGATAACCTTCAGCACAGTATCCTGAGGCATACTCAGTCTCAGAATAGAACCATCCGGCAGCTTCTGAGCCGAATACAACATTCTGGTCAGCATGGTACCGGAATAGCGCTGAGATTCGCCATAGCCCCTAATCAGGGCTATTTTTACCTCCTCCCGAGCCAAGTGATTTTCCAACTCACCAGAGTCTTTTTCGCTATCATAAAGAACCTGTCCATTGGCAGAAATCCAAGTAATTCGATAGTCACCCTTGGGCAGACTTTCCAAATACCGCAGCTGTTGGCTATTCACTGCCAGAGATGCCATTTCTGTTTCTGTCCTCAATTGCTGTCGCTGTACATTGGCGAAATAACTGTACATAGTAGCTACAATCAGGGCCAGGGCAATAACGAAAGCTACTAAGGCGGTAATGACGATACTGCTCTTGTGCTTAAGCATGAGGAACCTCCAGCCTGTATCCTACACTGCGCACCGTATGAATAGCCTTGCCCCATTCTCCCAAATGAGTGCGGAGACTGCTGATATGCACATCAACAGTACGGGTTTCTCCCATATAGTCAGTATCCCAAACACTGCTTAGAAGTCTATCCCGGCTAAAGACCATGCCTGGATTCTCCATAAACAACCGCAGAAGCTCAAACTCCTTCAAAGGCAGTTCCAGCCTTTGGCCATCCACCATAAGTAAATGCTGCTCTGGATCCATAGATACCCCGCCAAAGGAAAGGAGCTTGGCAGCCGGCTCCGATTTACTGCGCCGCAGCACCGCCTTGATTCGGGACACCATTTCCATCATACCAAAGGGCTTGGCTAGATAATCATCAGCACCAGAATCCAGTCCCAATACCTTGTCGTATTCTGTGCCCTTGGCAGTAGCCATAATCACAGGAATACCTGCCGTAGCTCCATTATCCCGCAACTTTTTCAAGATGGAAATACCATCCTCTCCCGGCAGCATTACATCCAACATAACTAGCTCAGGCTTTTCCTTGGCCAGAGCCTGCCAAAACGACTCAGCCTCAGAAAACCCCTGTCCCTGAAAACCAGAAGCCTTCAAGGTATACAGCATCAATTCCCTAATGCTATCATCATCCTCAACACAGTAAATCAACAGCCTAACCCCTCTCAAAATATTTTTATTGCCCTAGTTATACAACAAAATATGTTTTTTAGCAATATATTCCCCATATGCATCTATATTTCTCGCCTTGGTAATTTCCTCCCAAATACACAATTATGCCTTTTATTTCCTTATCCTATATAGTACCGCCTTAATGTAAAATCCAATGTAAGGGTAATGTAAATTTTTTGTAAAATTCCTAGGACAGGAATATGCTTTTTCAAAGTCTGACAGGCATTAGGTTATAAAATAAAACTGAAACTATTTTTGCTGTGCAATTATTTAAGTTTGCCATTTTTCTTGACATATAAAACTATTGCATATACAATTTTATACAGGGACTATTTCTGCCAAGAGATAGTAAGGGATACGTGGAAGGAATATTTGCGGTTTTCAAACCTCAGATAGATAAATGCTTTACCCAGAATGTACATTAGGAAGCTAGCTAATGTACAGATTTTTAATGGAGGAGATTAATATGGAGAAAAAAACTATCAACGCCAAGAAAGCTGTCATGATCGGTTGCGGCTTTGTTGGATCTGCATCTGTATTTGCCCTGATGCAAAGCGGCTTATTTACAGAGATTGTCCTGATTGATGCCGATAAGGCCAAGGCTGAAGGCGAAGCAATGGATATCAGCCACGGTATTCCATTTGCCAGCCCTATGAAGATATATGCTGGCGATTATGATGATGTGGCAGATGCTGGCATTATCATTGTATCTGCTGGTGCAGGTCAGAAGCCTGGCGAAACCAGATTGGACCTGGTAAACAAGAATGTAGGCATCTTCAAGTCCATTATTCCAGAGATTGCCAAGAGAAATTTTGCAGGTATTCTGCTGATTGTTGCTAACCCTGTAGATATTCTTACTCAGGTTGCTATCAAGCTGTCCGGCCTGCCTGAAAACAGAGTTATCGGCTCTGGTACTGTACTGGATACTGCTAGACTGAGATATATGCTAGGGGAGCATTTGTCTGTAGACAGCCGCAGCGTTCATGCCTTTATTGTTGGCGAGCACGGTGACAGCGAGGTTGTAACCTGGTCCTCCGCCAATGTTTCCGGTGTGCCTTTGAGCACCATGTGCGAAATGCGCGGTCATTTTAAGCATAAGGAAAATACTGAGGAAATTGCTGAATCTGTTAAGAACAGTGCTTATGAAATCATCAACAAGAAGCATGCTACCTATTATGGTATTGCCATGTCTGTAAAGAGAATCTGCCAGGCTATTATGAGAGACGAGAAGTCCATTCTGCCTGTATCTCATATGATTCACGGTACTTGCGATATTGACGGCATTTGCCTGAGCATGCCTGCCATTGTAGGTGCAGATGGTATTGAAACTGCTATCCCAGTTAATTTGGACGCTGAGGAAACCGCAAAGCTTAAGAAATCTGCCGATGCCCTGAAGCAGATTATCGACACCATTAATCTGTAATATATCATTGTAAAACAAACCACTAAGACGACCTTCCTGCAATTTTCAGGAAGGTTGTTTTTTCATAATCTCGTGTATATTTTGCTACAACCATCTTGCAATTAGAAAAATACGATGAATATATAGGTATATCAAAAGTTTTCGACAGCGACAAATCAAAATTATTGCTATTCAAGCAGGAGATTAGAAAATATTGTCGAATAGTAAATATATAAATCCTTTGTAAGTTTATTTTTGCAAAGGATTTTTTGTTGTCCACAAATAAAATAGTTGGAGGTGCAAGGATGAGAAATTACTTACTGTATCACATTTTTTAGTATCAACTTGATTTGGATTTTCTAATTTGCGATAATATAAGAAAGGCGTGGTGATTATGGGACAAAAAGATATTACGCAGAAAAATTTTGAAGCGTATAATGATGTTTTTTCGGATATAGTTAATGGCACACTTTTTGATGGACGAGAGGTAATCAAGCCAGAAGCTCTTGTTGATGCAATGGCGAAATCACAGTATAAAGCTGATGATAATGTAATACATGAACAGGAGCGGGATGTAGCCAAATATTGGACGGATAAGAACTGTTATATCCGTTTAGCCTTGTTGGGAGTAGAGAATCAGCTTGCTATAGATGTGGATATGCCCTTGCGGGTAATTGGCTATGATGGCAGTTCCTATCGGGATGAAATGAATCAGGATGAAATCGTCATTGATGAAGCTACAGGCAAAAAACATAAAATCCGCCAGGAGCGTTATCCAGTTGTAACTATTGTGCTATATTTTGGAAAGACACCTTGGAAGAAGCCATTGAGCTTATATGATGTATTGAAAATATCTGATGAATTGAAGCCATTTGTTAATGACTACAAAATCAATCTGATTGATGTACCAAGGCTTACAGGGGAGCAGGTAGAAAAATTTACTAGTGATTTTCAGATTATTGCAGACTATTTTGTACAGCTTAATGAAAGTAATGATTATGTACCAAAGGATAAAATAATCAGGCATACAGATAGTTTTCTGAAATTAATGTCTGTATTAACTCAGGATAATAAATATGTTGAAATGGGCAGAGAACTTTCTCATGACAAGGAGGGCTTTAATATGTGTGAAGTATTAGATAAGGCAGAGGCGCGTGGCGAAGCACGTGGCGAAGCGCGTGGTGAGGAACGTGGAAAAGCCATTGGCAAGACTATTGGCGCGTTAAATAAAACTGTAGAAATTCTGCGGGTAATTATTGCCAAGAATGGCTGGTCCCAGGAACAGGCTATGGAGTTTATTGGCATACCAAAGAGTGAGTTTGCCAAATATGCTGCTTTATTATAAGGTATTTTGCCAAACAAACCTAATATAAAAAATTTTAATTAATGATAAAAACAACAGAATAAATATTTACAAACTTTATAAAAAAGGGCATATTCGGCTTGAAAGGCGAATATGCCTTTATTTTTTTAAAGAATAAGGCTGTTGCAGGCAGGTACTAGAGGCGAGCTGTGAAGGAATATAAAAGAATTTCATCTTGTCTTGTACGGGGGGGCATTTGTGTTATAGTAAAAGAAATATTTAATGTAGGTGATTTTATTATGCCACAACCTTTTCTTTCAGTTTTAATATTGACGAAAAACAACCAACGAAGTATAAATTATGCTTTAATGAGCGTTCAGCCATATGCAGATGAAATAATAGTTCTAGATTCTGGTTCACAAGATAAAACGCTAGAAATTGCCAACAGATACACCGATAAAATTTACTTTAGAGAATTTGAAGGTCATTTTGGACAATAAAAAAACTATGGTCTATCCAAATGCACTGGTAAATGGATTTTTATTTTGGATTCTGATGAATTTATAGGCGAAAATTTTGCCACTACTCTGAAATACCTTCATAATGGCTTTAAATGTATTACTATGCCACGTTACCATATATGCAGTATACCCCAATGGAGCCATTTTGTTACAAAAGCGCATTATTATGATTGGCAAAACGACTTATAAAAAATGATAGCAATATATTCTATGGTAATAATAAAGTACATGAAAATCTACAAAATTACAGTCCTCGTCTTCACTGTGCTGTAGGACACATCTTTCATCTCGATTTTTTGCTTCATGATTATACTGCTAGAGCTAAGAAATCCGCTTTTTATGATCATTTAGCAGGTGGGGGCTATCCCCAATTATATTTACCAGAAAATTATCCATACTATACAATGCCTATGCAGGAATTGCCAGAGCCTGATATTCTGCAAGCTTTGCGCAGGGACAAATCGTTTAGAGAATATGAACTTAGAGAAAACTATTTTATTACCTTACGGGAATGCTGCAAATGGAAGGTTCGACAAGCCGCTACCTCATTGCGCGTAGCGCTTAAATTCTGATTTATCGAGTTACCTATCTCCCTAAATATTAGAAATGAAAGTCGTTATGTCAGTGGATTCTCGAAATACAGCCTGCGGTCATAACGACTT
>OLFV01001445.1_pt1 | contig 22485 bp, 19 predicted proteins | sample 1605551 | NCBI WGS metagenome assembly OLFV01 (sample SAMEA3888922, study PRJEB22519) | human gut metagenome | biome: human gut; feature: human-associated habitat; material: faeces | place: Denmark | collected 2011
GGTGCTCGTCGTGGCTGATCAGTACGATGGTGCCGGGGAAGTTTTGCAGGGCGTTCTCGAGCATGTCCACCGAGTCGATATCCAGGTGGTTGGTGGGCTCGTCCAGGCACAGGAGCGCCTCGGGGGCCACGAGCATCTTGGCCAGGGCCAGACGAGCCTTTTCGCCACCGGAGAGCACGCGTACCTGCTTTTCGATGGAATCGTTGTCGCTAAACAGGAAGGCTCCCAGCAGGCTGCGCTGCTGCGGCACGGTCCACTTAGGCGTGACGGTGTCGATTTCTTGCAGGACGGTGTTGGACTCGGTCATGCCTTCGAGCGCGTGCTGGGCATAGTAGGCCACGCCCACGTTGGTGCCCAAGTCGCGGGTGCCAGTGGTGGGTGGCTCCAGGCCGGCGAGGATCTTCATGAGGGTGGACTTGCCGGCGCCGTTGGGGCCGACGAGTGCCACGTGCTCGCCACGGTAGAGCTTGAGGTCGATGTCGCTATAGATGTGCTTGTTGCCGTAGGACTTGGATACGCCCTCGAGGCCCACGACCATGTCGCCGGAGCGCGGCGGGTCAGGGAACTTAAAGTCGATGTGCTTGTGGCCTTCGGGCAGGATGACGAGCTCCTTTTTGATCTGCTCGATCTTGCGGATGCGCTCCTGCGCCTGGGCGGCCTTGGTGGGCTTGTAGCGGAACTTGTCGACGAAGACCTGCATGTGGGCGATGTCGCGCTCCTGGGCGGCACGCTTGGCGCGCATCTGCTCTAGGTTGTCCTCGCGCTGCTTGAGGTAGCTGCTGTAGTTGCCGGTGTAGGTGGTCACGCGGCGGTTCTCAAGCGCGGCGACGTGGTCGACGCAGGCGTCCATGAAGGCGCGGTCGTGGCTGACGATGAGGACGGCGCCGTCGTAGTTTGCGATAAAGCCGCGCAGCCACTGGACGCTTTCGAGATCCAGGTGGTTGGTGGGCTCGTCCAGAAGCAGCAGGTCGGGGTGGCGCAGGAAGAGCTTAGCCAGCGCGATGCGCATCTGCCAGCCGCCCGAGAACTCGGAACACGGGCGCTCAAAGTCGGTGACCTTAAAGCCGAGGCCGGACAGGATCTTGCGGGCGTTGCTCTCGAGCTCGTAGCCGCCCAGGTGCTCAAAGCGGTCCTGGACCTGTCCGTACTCGTTAAGAAGCGCGTCGACGTCCTTGCCCTGCTCGGAGAGCTCGGTGATTTGGGCCTGCAGCTCGTTGGCGCGCTCGCCCATGCGGCGAATTTCCTTGGCGGCCGCCATGACCTCGGCGAGGATGGTGGTGTCCTTGTGCTCCAGGTTGGTTTCCTGCTCTAGGTAGCCCACCTGGCAGTCCTTGGCATACTGGACCTGGCCGGCGTCGGGGCTATCGATGCCCATGATGATCTTGAGCATGGTGGTTTTGCCGGCGCCGTTGGGGCCCACGAGCGCAAAGCGCTCGCCGGGGTTGATCTGGAAGGACGCGCCGCTAAAGAGGACGCGCGCGCCGAAGCTTTTTTCGATCTTGTCGACCAGGAGGATCATGGTGCCGCCTTTGACCTTGTGTGCCTATATGAAAAAAGGCCCCAACTTGCGTTGGAGCCTCATTCAATGCTCGGGTGGAGACGAGGGGGATCGAACCCCTGACCTCTTGACTGCCAGTCAAGCGCTCTCCCAGCTGAGCTACGCCCCCGTGCGAAGAAGTACTATACGGGAACCCCCCCGCCGATGCAAGGACAATTTCGGAAAATCTTTCGGCGGCGGGGGCGAGGGGGCGCAGCCCGGCCGCGGACGCGGGCGCGGGAACGGGCCGCGAGGCCCCGCGATGCCCTTTTCGCCCGCGGGGGCGCGCCCCGAGGGCGGCGGCGTTGCCGCCGCCCTCCTCTCCGGCGCCCTTGGGACATCTCGAATCCCGCGGACCGCCGTTTCTCGCATCCGCGGCGCGGTCCGCCATCCGCCCAACGGCCATCCCGCCGGCACCGGGCCCATTATCGGGGCCAACCGCGCCCCCGCCCGCCCGGCGATCTCAAAACCATGCCGGTTTACGGGGCCAGGCCGGGAACCCCCGAGCATGCCGCAATCGGTAAAATCAAAACCGCAGGTAGACGACTTGCGAATTCCGCGAAATGCAGGGTATGGACGTCCGGTCCGGATCCGGCCCCGTAATCCGGCATAGTTTTGAGATGACACTAATTCACTGGCAGGCAAACAAGGTTGTTCTAGTATCTCGTTGCCGGCTAATTCCCGATTTCCAACCAGTTGCACAAAACATTTGCTCGCAGTCGCGTCTCGGCGCGCTTCATTGCCTCAGATTTGGCTTTATATCGAATCCCCAAACGACTGCAGACGCTTTTGACTATGGTGTCTAGCTGCTTTTTGTCATTAAGCATATCGTGGGTTACCAGGAACACGTCGAAACCCATGCTCTGGAGCGCAGTCATACGTTCCGCATCGTGGTCAAGTACCGCGCCTGATCCATGGATGACTTCACCTTGAATCTCGATAATTACTGCCTTCATTAGCATTGGGTTTACAATCACGATGTCGCCGTAGCAGACCTTTTGACCTGCGATGCTTTGGGCTGCCTCGGATAGAGGGGTTAAATCGTTGAGGTACACGTATCTGAAACCTGAACCACCTAGACGTCGAGAACGACTTAGGAGCAGGACCCCCGCGACCTCGAGTGGAGAAGCAGCAATGCCGATAACCTGATGAGCGGCATCATAAAACTGCTTTCCCCACATTTGACTTTTGACCTTATCGGCGAATCGATGCAGGTCGCTCAGTTCGATAAGCGGCTTTCTCATCCAAAGAGAAGTGCCTTTGAGTTTTGTAATCTCTCTCTTCCATCCTCACGCTTTTTCGATTGGCCTTCATTATCTGGAGCCTTTACGGTTGCGCGGGCATAAACCCGTTTCCAAGGAACCTCGTCTTCGCCTTCTCCAAGTTCGAACAAATCCTGCGTGCTGGAATTGCGATTCTCCTCTACCGCCATTTTTAGCTGCATTTCGGCAGCGGGAGCCGGCTCGAAAACAGAAAACCAGCCGCAAAGTTCGTACATAGCCAGTACGAGATCTATTTGGGACACAAAGCGCGTCATAGTAAATAACGTGTTAAGCGGATTGGTGACACTAAAGCCTAAATGAGTGTCGATTGTTGTGCCGGCATCCGATGCCCCTTCCCAGCGAATAGTGGAGCGCAATCCCGAGTGGTGATTACAACAACCTGGCGAAGCAACAGCGATAATCGGGGTCTTGAGGACGTCGGTTACGAAAGGGGCTTGGGAGAGAGCTCGCCAGCCTTCTTCTGAGTTGGGCAGGCGCGGGTAGAGGTCGCGCACCTGCGGTGGGCAGCGCCAGTAACGGAATGCGGTGTTTGCGCAGACGATATCGTCCATGTGGCCTCCCCTGGTATCGGCCATAGGCCGTACGGATTGCGGGCAAGGCGATTATCTACGGGGCCGTCATGCGGGTAAGTACCGGAAGCAAACCAAATGCTGACCAAAAGCTTGACGAGTTCCGCCGAAAAACCGTCGTACTCTACAAATCCGCTGGTAGCCGTTCTGGACATGTGGTCCCTGTCTCCACATTTGCGCGCGGATCACATGGGGAATTCAATGAAAATACGCATGCGTTTTATACAAAACGTGCAATGACGTCAGCAAAAAAGGTTGTGATAAAAAATTACGCCTTAGACGACTTCGATTCGTTTTTGGTGTCAGATTTGGTGTCACCCTTGGTGTCAAAAAGAAAAAGGCCAGAGGCTTAATACCTCTGACCTGCGCTTTTGATGGTGGGCGATACAAGATTCGAACTTGTGACCCCATCCGTGTGAAGGATATGCTCTACCCCTGAGCCAATCGCCCGTCGCCTTTCGGCAAAAGAGATACTAACATAGCCGCGCGTGGTTTACCAAGAACTTTTTGCCCTCGATTTTAAATTCGTGGGTGCCAGTCAAGCAAAAGTGACAAAAGCAATCGGCAAACTAGCAGCTAAACCAGCATTTACCGCTTTATCCACGAAGTCTCGGGACGGCAAATGAGTCGCGCGTTGTTGTAGGCCATGTCGAGCGTGAGGCAGGTGCGCGCGGCGTAGAAACCGTCTTCGCGCTGGATGGTCAGTGCCAGTTCGGGCTTGTCGCCGGTCAGACACAGCGGCAACAGCAGCTGGATCCGGCCTCCGTAGAACTGCGGCACGGCGAGCGTGTAGTTGGCGGCGGCGCGGCGCGCTGCCTCGCCGACGGCCCCCTCAAAAGCGCGGCGCAGCAGCAGCGAGTTGCCCTCCCCCATCAGGCTGGCGGGGATACGCGTAAGGTTTTCCTCGTCGCCCAAAATGTGGTCGATGTTGGAGCGGATGGGCAGGCGGTAGTCAAAGACCAGCTCGGAGGGGTCCTCGGCAAAGCGCACGCGGCATGGCAGGTACTCAAACGAGACCAGCATGGGGTCGCTTTCCTTAAAGAAGCCCTTCAAAAACCAGCGCTGGCGCGCGTCGGGCTTGGTGTTGGGCTCAAACAGGCCGTAGATGGTCTCGTAACGGCGCGTGTACAGGCCGGTGTTGAACAGGCAGCGGTCGTCGTCGAACACCAGCGGCAGGTTGGACGGCGCGGTCTGGTCCACGTCGCGCTCGGTCAAAAACACCGCGCGGCTAAACGAAAACGACAGGTAGTTTTTGAGGATGCGGTTGCCGGGACCCCAGTCCTCGGGGTCGGCGAGGTCGACCAGGCGGTCGTAGCAGGGCTCGGGGCAAAACGCAAAGTCGTACACATTGCTGCACAGGGTGCCGGGGATTTCCATATGGCTTCCAATCAAGATAATGGCAGGCGTGCGGATGCTTAGATTCTATACGTGCGATGCAATACCGGGGCGCACAACAAAGTGGCACTAGGAGTCGTACTCCAGAGCAATCGGTTGCCAGACGAGGTATTCGATAGTGCAGTCCAGGGTATTTGCGAGCGCCAATTAAACCCGCACGATAAACAGTCATCACTCGTTGGCTGGCCGTGAGTGAGGGGCCTTTAGAGCTGCTTTGATAAGATCAGCACCGTTGTCGAAGCGACCGTACTCCCCCGTCGCAAAGAATGCATCACCTTCGTGAATGGCCTCGAGGGTCTCCGTGTTGGGTTCTTTGGAAGGAATAGGTTGAGGCTGGTATTCGCAAGCTCCTCGTCCTGCTTACAGCGCTTCATAGACACGCACCTCATCTTGCTCGAAGCTTTTGCGGAAAGCCGGGCGCATGTACTCTGGTGGGTTGGTGACGATATCAACTTTTCGCCCAAGTTCATTCTCGAGCTCATGGGAGAGTTCGTATAGCGCGCCGAACGTCATGGTGTTGCCGCAGACTAGGCGCAAGTCAATATCGCTATCACGCGTTTGCTCGCCTCGGGCAAACGAACCAAATAAATATGCTTCGCTGACGTCGTATTGAGCCAGCACGCAGGAGGCGGCAGCAGATATGTCGGTAGGTGAAATCATGGGTTATTTGCCGTTCAACAGTAAAACGTCAGAGGGCCAGCGCCGAAACCGCCGGTCCGGCTTTTTGGCGTTCGGCGAGCTCGAAGATAAACGGGGCGTTTGATCTAACAAATTCAGTCAAGAAATTGAGGTCATCAGCAGTAAATCCTTCGACGTTGAACCATTTGACTGCAGGCAAGAAGCATTCCGCATGGTCAAAGCCAAAGTCAACCGGGCGCTCGACGGCCACGCGAACGGTTCCGTCTTCTCTTTTCTCTGAGTAGGCAAATTGGGTGCCATCATCAAGCTGAACATAGCTCCAAAACATGACTACCTCCTTAGTGGTTATATTCGAGTATAAGGAGCAGTCTAGACGTAACGCGGCGTGAATTAAATTATTCCTATAAGACACGAACTCTGAAAGCTGGCTTTGTCCAGAAGTGGTGGGGGCCGAGTTCTGCCGACCAGACCCCGGTTTTGCGCTTTCGCGACCTGCAGTTTTATTAACAGAATTTGGCTTACGCTCGGCGGGCTCCGGTTTTCCCGCACATCCAGAAATCGGGAGCATCAGCAACGGCGTGCAGCTTTAAGAACCGCTGTTCCCAGCACGAACAGCAATGCGGACACAGCGATCCAATTTGCGTCGGAGGTCTTGGGGAGTGACGAGGAGGTCGCGCTGGCGGCCTTGGGCCTAAAGGCCTTGGCGGCCGTGGTGTTGGTCGCCGTGGTCGTGGTCACCGTCTTAGTTGCGGCCGCGGGCTTCAGTGTGGGATTCGTCGACGGATCCGCAGCTGGCTTGCCGGTAGCAGCATCAGTGCCAGGGGCGGACGGACCATCACCCGGCACATCGGGCCCACCGGTCTCCCCCGCCGACGCCGTGGTATCCACGGGCTCGATCGTCACACTCGCTGCCACGGATCCGTCGGCATCCACCACGCCGCCTGCGCCAAAGGCCCCGCCCGCAGGCGCCACAAAGCGCGCGGATGCAAGCGACCCGCCCAGGCAGGCGACGCCGCCGTTGGTGCCCGACGCATCCAGCCAGGATGCGTCGACGGTAAGCTGCCCTGTCGCTCCACCGCCAGTAGCCCCGCCCAGCAGACACACACCATAGGCGCGCACGCCCGCCCCGGAGCCCGCGCCCGCGGCGACAACGCGCCCACCGCGGCGAACGGCAAGACCGTCCGCGATTACGCCGGCCACGCGCGCATCCGCGATGCCGGCGCCGTCTGCCCGCACGTCAACCTTACAGCCGTCCACAGCGAGCGTCCCCGACACGTAGATTCCGCACTGCGAGCCCGTGGCCACCAGCGACCCGGTGCCGCGGAGCGTCAGATCGCCCCACACCTCCATGCCGCAACGCGAGATGTCCACGTCGGGCGCGCTCGTCTCGACAACAGTGTTCTGCCCGGTCAGCGTCACCACCAGGTCGCCGACGGCGCCGATGGCCTCGCCCGTGTAGCCGTTAAGCTCCAGATGGTCTGCATCTGTCCAGGCCCAGCCGGGACCCGACACGCCCGGCTCGTAGTACGTGGCGCCCGCGATGAACAGGCTGTCCGCGCCCGCGGCATAAGAAGGCCCGCCCAGCAAAACGCATAGGCAGGCCATGGCAGTAAGCAGGATGTAGTGACGGCTGGTGTGGAACGCGGCAGCAAACATAACCGCTCCGATCTTCGCAAGAGCCAATGGAAACTACGACAGGAAATGACCTGGTAGCAGCAGTTATTAGTGTAGCGAGATCAAGCAAGGGACGATAAAGAAACCAGCGATTGAACCGCGAAATTAGGTGTAAATCGTTTTGCCAGTCGGTGAAAGGAGGCTTTGAATACGTCGAACAAGCGCATGCCATCGGTAAGCCACTGAGCGACTTAATGCAATCACATATCGACATCAGAATCAGTCGATATATCCTGTGCCCTTTCATTCAACAATTCTATTGCTTGTTTAATGTCATTGTGAATCCATTTGGTCCTCAGTCCGCCCATGCGAGATTTGGACCCCACTTTAACAAGTTGAGCGTCTATCTTTTTCAACCATTCAACGGCATCATTCAGGCTATGCTTGTCTGCATAACTCTTCATGCTGGTATGAAAAAATGAATGCAGGGAATTTTGTGAGTCGGCGGTTCCTTCATAGATGGCTGTTGCCACAGTTTCAGTTGGTACATCTAGTATTTTATTTTGATACTCGGACTTTATGGCTTCTTCAAAAAACGTAGAGATAGTGTTTCCCGTGTTCTGATCAACTACAGAAAAGTCAAGAATGCCGCGATTTAACTCTCGCTCTAATTCATCTTGTTCAACATCGGTTATAAGTTTGTCCATTATCAGATTAGCTTCAGTGCCATAAATATCCTTTTCCATTTCTTGCTCGTGCCTCAATACGGAGGCATTGCACTTAGGATCTCGTTTGGCGGCGAGTCGAAGCGAATCGAGAAGATTCTCGCGAATATCATCATCCCAGAACCCAAGATTTATGAGATCGAGCGATATTTTTATAATCTTATAGAACCAATTATGTGAATAGAGCCCCTTAGATAACATTTCATCAAGTTGGTTGGCCAGTAATTCAACCTGATCGTCTTCCAAGAAATACAAAGCATTCCATTGGCTATCTATGTTTCGCGCCTCGACGTCTGCGGCGGTATTAGGATTTTTCATCAGTATAAATTTCCTGAAAGAGCTCTTAACAGTTTTTGGGTTTACATCCTTTCCTTTTGTTAAGGGAGTAAGAGCCTTAGATAAAGTTAGATAGTAGTCGTATGCTTCGAGTTCAGAATTGTCAAAAATGCTCATTGAATTTTTTGCACTTTTTGGCTCCTTAGGAACTAATCCTGCTGATGCTTGAACTGCATAACCGACAAAATCTGAGAATGCTTTAACTTTTCCGCAAAAATCGACAGATTCATCGATAAGAACCGATGCGCTTAATGCGTAGTTAATAGTCGGAACTGATCGTGATAAAGCCCTTGCGTTGACAAAGGAGCCCCTAAGTCCGTCAATAACTGCATCCTTGACATTGAAGTCGATCTGTTCGGGTATGCTCAACTTATCCTTTACTATGACCCGATACAGCTCCTGAAGATCTGGCTCAAACTCGATTTGGCTAATAACCGCCTTTTCAGCAGAGCAATCGTCCTCAAAAGACAGCGGTTGATTTCTGACGAGCATCACATGCCAGCCATGATTTTCGACCATATTGTTAACGAATCCAAGAAACGCACGATCGTCCTGAGCGAAGCCGCTGCGTTCGCAATCGTCCAAAATCACGAGAACTTTTTTCATATCTATTAAAGACAGTAATAAGTCAGGTTTAATGGAGACTTGGATTCCAAGTTTAGCAAGCTGTTTACTAGATATTGACTTACCGATCTCAAGTGCACATTTCTTTAAAACGTTTGTGACAGCTTCGGAGTGCTTCGTAGGTTTATCTGAAAAATGACACCAAGAAGCCATAATCCTATTGAAGATTTCGTCATAATTGGACACGCCAAATAAAGACACGCGGCATATCCTTATGCCTATTTCATCCAGCGCGGCTTTTAGATAATTCTCGCAGTAATAAGTCTTGCCTGAACCCCATTCACCATGCAAAACCAACGCTTGAAGACCGATATCGTCACATTCCATGTAACCTTTAATTACTTCGGTTATTTCCTTGGCTTGCATCGCCATGTTCTCCTATCGACAATTCTTCGTTTTGCGGTACTAAATCAGGAATTAGTTGGGTGACTGTGCCCAAGTATTTATTTTTCCTCATGTTAGCTGATGCCGAACTTGTGTCCGCGGTATCCGTTATTACATTTTTACGAGTTAACAAAGGACGGGGGTGTGGCATGATCTTACTGCAGACTAAGTCCGCCCAGCGCAGGCCGCTCTCCCCTAGTCCCTCTTAAACAGATCCCTCGTGTACACCTTGTCCGCCACGTCCGCGAGCTCGTCGCTCCAGCGGTTGGCGACGATCACGTCGCAGCCGGCCTTGAAGGCCTCCAGGTCGTGGGTCACCTCGGAGCCGAAGAACTCCGGCGCGCCCAGCGTGGGCTCGTAGACCACCACGGGCACTCCCTTTGCCTTCACGCGCTTCATGACGCCCTGGATGGAGCTCGCGCGGAAGTTGTCGGAGTTGGACTTCATCGTCAGGTGGTTGACGTCCGCGATCAACTTCGGCTTGCCGGCATGCTTGAGATAAATAGGATTGTGTATGGCCTTGCTCTCAACAAGCGATTCGAGTTGTGCGGTTATACCGATGGATGCGATTCTTGGTAAAGCGCAACAACTTCAAGTTGATAAACAGGCTTGCCGCTAATTTCCATTATCGCAACTGAATCACATTTAATTGGACCGGAATTTAAGGCCGCCACTGACTTGATAAGCGCCTCTTTGCTGTCGGTGTCCGTAATTTTGGTAAATACAGTATTTTTCATCAATTGCGTTCCGTCTGGAAACACTCGTTTGATTTGTGCCAAACAGGTCAGTTCTACATCTATAATATCCTGCCGATTAGCTTGATATAGATTTTGGTCAGTTATCGTACCAATTACGGCATAAGCATCGTTTTCGGAGACTATCTCTTCTGCGGAAAATAACTCTTTGGTGATAGCTCCGATTTTTTTCAATGAAGCTGAGGTGGCGTTATTTGATTCCTTGAGCTTGGTTCCGCCAACCCCTTGCATTTTTTGGCTGAGCTCAGTCATTTCAATCGCTTCATCAACGAGACCTTTAATGGAATTGATCTTAAGATTGACCGGAATACAGACAAAGTCTCCAGGCTGAGACTTCAAAATCTCTTTTAAGAACTTATGTTGGGACAGCTGCTCGACCACCATGCTCAACATTGAAGTTGTGGTCTGGACCAACTTTGATTCCTTAGAACTCGAATTTCCAGAATTCTTATTAAGCTCCGCTTCGGCTGTTATCCCAAGCTTAAAAATCTTAAAACCAACGCCAGCACCCCCTCTTTTTGAGGAAGTTTTTCCTGAAGACGATTCTTCTTTAATCTCTTCGTATTCAGAAAAGCCCCTATTTAGAATTGCGTAAATATCCAACAGTCTATTTTGGTTTACATAGTATGGGAAAAATACCGAATCAGTTACAGATAAAGGTTTCTCGTCCATATTCCGAATCCCTTCCAGACGATAATCAAATTGACCTCTTGTAGAAAAGAAAGTCTACAAGAGGTCAATTAAACAAATATATTTAGCTTGTTAACACTGGTAGAAAACCAGGCAGGTTACATATGCCACACCAAATGTCGACTGTTCTATAAGCTCTTCCTCCACACCATCTTGTCCACGACGCCGGTGTAGCTCTGGATGATCTTGACGACCTTGGTGGACACGGTCTCGTCGGCGTAGTCGGGCACGGGCGCCTCGGGCAGCGATCCCTCCGCGTCGAGCTCGACGGCGGTGTGGACCGCCTGCAGCAGGCCGCGCTCGCTGATGCCGGCCAGCGTGAAGCATGCCTTGTCCAGCGCCTCGGGGCGCTCGGTGGAGGTGCGGATGCACACCGCCGGGAACGGGCGGCCGACGCTCGCGAAGAAGCTGGACTCCTCGGGCAGGGTGCCGGAGTCGGAGACAACGGCGAAGGCGTTCATCTGCAGGCAGTTGTAGTCGTGGAAGCCCATGGGCTCGTGCATGCGCACGCGCGGGTCCAGTTGGAAGCCCGTGGCCTCCAGGCGCTTGCGGGAGCGCGGGTGGCAGGAGTACAGGATCGGCATGTCGTATTTCTCGGCCAGCGCGTTGATGGCGGTGAACAGGCTCGTGAAGTTGGCCTCGGTGTCGATATTCTCCTCGCGGTGGGCCGAGAGCAGCATGTACTTCTTCGGCTTCAGGCCGAGCTCGGTCAGGACGTCCGACGCCTCGATCTTCTCCAGGTTGGCGCGCAGGACCTCCGCCATGGGAGAGCCCGTGACGTAGGTGCGCTCCGGGGCGCAGCCGGTGTCCTTGAGGTAGCGGCGGGCGTGCTCGGAGTAGGCAAGGTTGACGTCGGAGATCACGTCGACGATGCGGCGGTTGGTCTCCTCGGGCAGGCACTCGTCCTTGCAGCGGTTGCCCGCCTCCATGTGGAAGATGGGGATGTGCAGGCGCTTGGCCGCGATGGCCGACAGGCAGCTGTTGGTGTCGCCCAGGATCAGGAGGGCGTCAGGCTGCACCTCGACCATCAGCTTGTAGCTCGCGGCGATGATGTTGCCCACCGTCTCGCCCAGGTCGGCGCCCACGGCGTCCAGGTAGACGTCCGGGTCGTCCAGAGACAGGTCGCGGAAGAAGATGCCGTTCAAGGTGTAGTCGTAGTTCTGCCCGGTGTGCGCCAGCAGGCAGTCGAAGTGTCGGCGGCACTTCTTGATGACCTCGGACAGGCGGATGACCTCGGGGCGCGTGCCCACGATGATAAGCAGCTTCAGGCGGCCGTCGTTTTTGAATCGAATCATCTTGTCTTCTCCCATATTAGTCATTTAAATCCTTCTTAATCGCTTGCCTGAGTGAGAGGTCCGGCGGAAAGTTAAGCAGGCGCTTTGCAACCAGCTTCACGAGCACACCGATGTAATCCTTGGCGGGGTACAGCAGCTTGCGCTCGATCAGCCGCTCATACGTCATATCGAGTTCAACGGTCTCAGGGTGTCTGAGCGGAAACGGGAGTTCGTAACCATCCATTGAACAGAACCGGTTCGTCATATCTAGCGAGAGATCATTGCCACCGTGCTCCGAACAGTCGTCAACACCAATATTCTCTATAAGGTTCACTGATGGGGCGATGCCAAAAAATCCGCCCGTCCTGAGGGTCCATGCCATATGGTAATCCCAAGAATAGTAACGCCCAGTACGGCCCTTGTGTGCTTTCTCGTACTCCACGTTGAACAGCTGTTGGAGATAGAGCCGCCTCACCGAATACGTGTTACGAGCTCGCCTCATGTCCTCGGGAGTTGTCTTGTTCAGGTCAAAGTCGTAAGAAGATAGAAACTTATCTCCCCATGATGCCCATCCACATGGCATAAGTTGTCGCGTAAAAATGTAAGAAGCATTATGTGGCGCTTCGTATTGCGATAGATAATTAGTCCCGCAGATCCAGAGAATCTTATCATTGTCACGATAGCGCGCTAGCATTTCTGCACAGAACGGGAAGAATGACACAGAAGGCAGATTGTCGTCTTCCAAGAAAATGGCAACAGGCTCCCGCTCGAATACTCGCTTCGCGCCAAGTGCGATGTTTCCGTATACTCCCCTATTCTCCTTTGCGTAGTCTCGCACAACCTCACAGTCCCAAGTAATAAGAGAGTCGACGCCACGCCTCACTTTGTCGACAGCGAGGCGTTCTGCCTCATCTCTCCCCTGGTCAGCAATGAGATAGAGCTTGCTAGGCCGAACCTCAGCAAGTCTATCGAAAATCCTCTCAAGAGTATCGAGTCGTTTGAAAATGAATACTGCGACGGGAATGTCGAACGTCTTGTCATCGCTCAATGTACGTAGACTCCTTTCTGAATAGCTCAAGAGTGCGTGCGCATTGATCCTTAGAGCCCTTGTGGTCGATGACATAAGTTTTCGCACGCAAGGAAAGTTGGTGCAGCTCTTCAGGATCCATCGCGAGAGCTCGATTTAAAGCCGCCTTAAGGCCTCCGTCTGTTGCATCGATGAAAAGACCTTCATAGTCTTGAGGCATTCCATCCAGCCTGTAAGCAACGGTTGGCACACCCGATGCAAGGTACTCCATCATCTTCGAGGGAAAACTAAACTTCGTGTAATCCCCTTCGTTCTTGCGCGGGTTAACGAGAATGGTGGCGCCGTTGCGCAGGCCTTCAATCTCTTGGGGCGGCAGTACGCCTAGGTATCGCACCATAGGATTCTCAGACTGCAGAGCCGTTATCTCGTTTGCCGCCTCGCCGTCACCGCAAACAACAAGACCGATTCCCGTATCGTCAAGCCCCTTAAATGCAGAAATTAACTCGCCTAACCCATATCGATATTGGAGCGTCCCTGTGTACAAGATATACCGCTCGGGTAGATTCCGTACGATGGCTTCAGGCTTAGAAGCGCCATGTTCGTCAGCAATGCCCTCGACAACAGCACACTTCGTCAAGTCAACTCCAAGGTAAGGAGCCATTGCAGCGGTCAAGGGGACGTAGCAATCCATGCCCTTCATACCTTTTGAAACAATATGGTTCTTAAGCCTGTGCAAGAATCCCGTTCCACGTCTACCCAGCTCCATGTATTCAGGTAAATCAGGAACGATAAGGGCGACAATGCTATTGGGAAATTTCTTTTTTGCGTGATGCAGTGCAGTCACAATTGGATAAGTGGCAGCATAACCAACGAAGTAAAGTTGTTCACAGCTTCTGGGGTTAACCTTATCAATCTCAGAGCACAGCCTAGCAGCACGCGAGAACTCTTTTAAGACCGGTAGGTTAACGAAGCCAGCCCCAACATCTTCACCAGAAATTTCGGAATGCCGGAAGCTATATCGTGGAACGAAAATGCCGGAGTACCTCTTAGGGAAGGAGCCGACGTATTCCGAGTTTATAAGGTGGACGTTTTCAGTGCCAAGGCAAGAATCGTAACCTTTAACAAACTTCCACTGAAGATTATTCGCGGCGCTTTGAAGGCCAGACTTCGTAAGCCGTCTGATTTCATCTTCACGCTCGCGCGGAAATAATCCGCCGATAAAGTATAGCGTTTCTAAATTCTTACTTTTCTTCAACGGGACTCTCCTCACTGCCCACGGTAAGCCAGCGGTTTGCAATATGTTGAGCAATCAGGACAGGAACGAGCACAAGACCGTTGGCGTATACAACCGAGGCCCAACTGGTCATGTACATGGACAGGAACGCTGAGACTGGATATTTTGCGATGGCACCGAGGCAATAGAAAAAAACTTGGGGTCTCAAGCGATTCGTGGCGTTACCCAGGCACGTCTCAGAATTGGTTAACACAGTCACGATGACGAGAAAGATGAGTGAAACGGACTCATAAAGCGTGAGAGTCGGCGCCTGTTCTTTTAGCCATATGCTAAGTATGGAATTGATAAGCAGGCCGATAGCGACCGTTCCTGCGGATGCGATCGCCGAGAGCCCCAAATACTTTCTATGTACGGAAAGGAGCCTACCCCTGTTGCCCGATGCAAAGGAACTCGCCATATCGGACCAGATAGGCTGAGCCATGACTCCGAAAAAGACAAGAATGAGATTGAAAACCCTATAAGCCACAGAGTAAGGAACGACGCTATCGGAGCCGCAGAGCGAACCGATGAAGAGTTCGTTGGTCGACGATACGAAGAGCAAAGCGATCTGAATAACGAAGAATTGTATGCCGAGCGAGCCAAGCGAACGGAAGTAATCTGTCCTTACGTCTTTCAATCTCGGTGTATAGCCCTTGAGTTCGGTGGCGAAAATTACAAAACCAGCGGCGACCAGCGGAAGCGATAGTGCAATTATCTCTACTATACACATGTACATGAACCGCTCACCAGCCCCCGCCAGGGGAGGCGGGAAAGCTATGGCGACAAGGATTAGACAGTTGGAGATAAGGAGGAGAAGCGCCGGGGCAGCGTTGCGCTGGACAGCGTAATACAGAGAGTTCACGAGCTTAAGAACGAGCTGCAGCAAAGTGCCTGCGATGACGACAATCATACATGCGGTAAGATCACTTCTGCAGATTTCACTATCCCCAACTGAGAAGACTGAGTTCCAGGGAACGAAGGCAGAGACCGCCACGCCAAGGGGAATCAGCGCGATCACGATCGCGCCAAGGAAAATAACCGACGATGAAATTACAACGCGGCCCCTTTCGGAGTCACCTTTACTCAACGCGTAAGTCAAATCGTTGCGAAGTCCGTTGCCAATTCCGAAATCAAAAAAGGAAATCCAGTTCAACACGGAGAGAACGGTAAACCAAGCGCCAAGAACTGCATCGTTCGAGAAGAACGACATCATAATGGGCGTCGAAATTAAAGATACGATTAAGGCAAGAACTTTGATGCACGCGTTTGCCGCGACGCTTAGTTTAAGATTATTCTTCATGTGCGCCCCCATAGCATTTAACGGAAGAGCGTTCCGAACTCTCGTCAGAGAGGGAGAGGAAGGAAAATACCAATATATAAGTCATGGCCGAAGCAGTATGCGGTTCTTTGTTGATTAATAAAGCGAAAAGCAGAGCGAGCATGATGCCTGCGGATAGCGGAAGACGCTGAGTTCCGATAAGAGCGTATAACGTAACCCCCCACATCGCGAAACCAGAGATACCAAACGCGGCAAGTTGAAAGAAGCTCGTTGTCGTCAAAGAATCAATGGTTGGGGAGCCCGCCGCAATGGCAGAATAGGCCTCCAGAGCATCTCCGTAACCTAATCCCAAAACGGGGCTTGCGGAAAATAGGCTCCAGCACACACCAGGAGACTGAAGCCTCGTGAGCTTTGTGACGGCGTCAGCATCCCCCAGCTTCCAAAATAATGAAGGGTCAATCTGCATAAGCGCGTTAAGAATTGTAGAGTAATTCGTAAAAGCCCATAAAACGAGGATGCCAATTCCAATCGCGATTGCCACACGACCTCGACCCCCGTTTTTCAGTAATCCAACGGCAAGGGCAAGTGGAAGAAGAAGATAGCCAGCTGTAGATCCTGTTGTGAACAACGTTACGACCAACAAGGCCAATCTAACTTTTGATGCTTTTTTATTAACAATGAACTCAACAGAAATCGCAAGGAGTAGATAAGAAGCAAAAATACCGCTTTCCCAGAAAAAACCCATACTCTTGCTTGCGTCGATATACGCCTCAGCAAACTGAGAGACAATGAAGATGGTTTTGTAATGAACACCGTTGATATTTTCAAACACGGGGAACGGTAAGTTTATCCCCAACCAATTTGTTGCGATCCAAACCAATAGAGACACACAAGAGGTGGCGCACATAAGCCAGACAAAAATATGACAGAGTTGAAGAGGCCCCACCTTCCTGACACAAAGGTAGGCTAAAAGAATACAAACCATTAATGTCAAGGAATTCATGACATTTGAACTACTTAAATTGCCGATAGCAGAAAGCAAGATAGGAATCGTAAAGACAAGCGCACCGATCGTTAACGCCGTATTGTTCTTATCCGCGTCAGAAAGCGTCAGCAGAAGAAAACACGATAGCAGAGCAAACGGTAGGCATAGCGACGAAAAGCCTATCAATGTTGAAACGGCGCTGCAGCTATTGAGGCAAATTGAGAATCCGACGAAAGTCCCAATTAACAACCAATCCAGCCTAACCGATAAGAACCGCCTAGCAAAGTTCATTTTAAACAACTTCGAAAAAAGTATCTGGATTCTCGGGGTCGAAGGGTTCGTTGGCCCACATGACCGTCACGAGGTCCTCGGTGTCTGACAGGTTGGTGATGGAGTGCGTGTAGCCGGGGATCATCTCCACCGCGCGCATGTCCGAGCCGGAAACGACGTACTCGTCGACGGGGAATAGGTTTCCATAGGAGTCCTCCCCCACCTTCCTCAGCTTGATGCTCGCGGTGCCGGAGACCACCAGGAACCTCTCCCACTTGCTCATGTGCCAGTGGTTGCCCTTGGTGATGCCGGGCCTGGACACGTTGATCGAGACCTGGCCGCGCTCGGGCGTGCGCAGGAACTCCGTGAACGAGCCGCGGTCGTCCACGTTGGGCTTGAGACTATAGGCGAAGTGTCCCGGCTCGTAGTAGGACAGGAACGTGCTCCAGAGCTTCTTGGAGAAGGATCCCTCGGAAAGGTCGGGCACCGAGAGCGTCTCGCGGCTATCGCGGAAGCAGTCGAGCAGGTAGACAATCTCGCCCAGGGTCTTCACGTCGGTGTCGGGGACGTAGCAGAACTCGTCGCCCTCTACCCTCTCGAGGCCCACGTAGCCGCAGCGGTGCTCCTCCCCCAGCAGGGCGCCCAGCATCTCGCCGACCAGGTCGTCGATGTAGAGGAGCTCCAGCTCCACGGAGGGGTCGTTGACGGTGTAGGGGCGGCCGTTGGCGACGGCGTCGCAGAAGGTGGCCACGGCGGAGTTGTAGCGCGGACGGCACCACTTGCCGTAGAGGTTGGGGAAGCGGTAGATGAGCACCGGCGCCCCCGTGCGCTCCGAGTACTCGCGGAACAGGCCCTCCCCCGCGAGCTTCGACTCGCCGTAGACCGATCCCTCGAAGCGGCCGGACAGGCTCGCCTGCGCGGAACTGGACAGCATGACGGGGCACCTGTTGCCGTGGCGCTCGAGGGTGTCCAGCAGCGTGGAGGCGAACCCGAAGTTGCCCTCCATGAACTCCGCCTGGTCCTTGGGTCGGTTGACGCCGGCCAGGTTGAAGACGAAGTCGGCGCGGGAGCAGTAGTCCTCCAGCTCTTCCGGGGTCGAGTCGACGTCGTACTCCATGACCTCGAGGGGCAGCAGGCCCGCGTACTTCTCGCGCCGGTCCTTGCCGTCCCTTATGTTCTTCAGCGCGCAGCAGAGGTTCCTGCCCACGAAGCCCCTGGCGCCTGTGACGAGGACGCGCACCCTACTGCACCGCCTCGTGCTCGCGGCCCTCGAGCGCCAGCTGCACGTACTCGGCGGTCTTGATCTTGGCGATGGTGCCCTCCACGTCGAGCCTCTCGGTGTTGTGGGAGGTGTAGGACTCGTCTGCCTGGGTCTCCACCTCGCCGTCGACGACGAACTTGTCGTAGTTCAGGTCGCGCGAGTCGCAGGCCACGCGGTAGTAGCCGCCCATGTCCTCGGCCCTCAGGCGCTCCTCGCGGGTCATGAGGGTCTCGAAGAGCTTCTCGCCGTGGCGGGTGCCGATGACCTGGGTGCCCACGCGGCCGAAGACCTCCTGGACGGCCTCGGCGAGGTCGCCGATCGTGGAGGCGGGGGCCTTCTGGATGAACAGGTCGCCGGGGTTGGCGTGCTCGAAGGCGAACTGCACCAGGTCGACCGCCTCGTCCAGGTTCATGAGGAAGCGAGTCATGTTGGGGTCGGTGACGGTAAGCGGCTCCCCTTTCCGGATGCGGTCGATGAACAGCGGGATGACGCTGCCGCGCGAGCACATGACGTTGCCGTAGCGGGTGCAGCAGATGGTGGTGCGGCCGGCGCCGTTGCGGGCGTTGGCGTAGATGATGGACTCCATCATGGCCTTGGACTTGCCCATGGCGTTGATGGGGTAGGCCGCCTTGTCGGTGGAAAGGCACACGACGCGGTCCACGCCCTCCTCGATGGCGGCGTGCAGGACGTTGTCAGTGCCGATGACGTTGGTGCGCACGGCCTCCATGGGGAAGAACTCGCAGGAGGGAACCTGCTTGAGGGCGGCGGCGTGGAAGATGTAGTCCACGCCGTGCATGGCGTCGCGCACGCTCTGGGCGTTGCGGACGTCGCCGATGAAGAAGCGCACCTTGGAGGCGAGCACGGGGGACTTCTCCTGCAGGCGGTGGCGCATGTCGTCCTGCTTCTTCTCGTCGCGCGAGAAGATGCGGATCTCGGCCAGGTCGGTGTCCATGAAGTGCTTGAGCACCGTGTTGCCGAACGAGCCGGTGCCGCCCGTGATCATGAGGGTCTTGTCTTTAAATGCGGAAGTGCCTGTCATAAATTAATCCTCCACTAGTTGAGTAAGTAATTTTTCGAGCTTGTCGAAGAACAGCTTCTTCGTGAAATAGCGTTCGTAATAAGCTTTTGCGTTATAGCCAAGCTGCCCTGTGTCGGAAAGTCCAGCAAATTGCGAGGCAATTCGCGCAAGGCCTTCGGCATCTTCGATATCGCAGCAGAAACCGCATTTGGCCTCATCAATTACTCGTTTGGTTTCACCTGAAAGCGCTGCCAAAATCGGTTTTCCAGCGGCCATATAAGTTGTTACTTTTCGAGGAAGGGTGTACGTGGCCATGGGGCTGTCTTCAAACGTGACAATCATTGCGTCAGAAGCACCGTAGTACTTGGGCATATCCACAATTGGCTTGCGGCCGTGAAACACAATGTTATTCAGGCCTAGCTCCACAGCCCTCGATCTACATTGCTCCAAACGCGACCCTGAACCAACAATATGAAACACGAGGTTCCTGTCTTTCTGAGCAATGCAAGCGGCTTCAACAATGGTGATAACGGACTGTGCTTGTCCCACATTTCCGGCAAACGTTAGATTGATTTTCGATGAGTCATAGCCTTCGCAGGAGCACTTAGCACAGCCGGAAAAGGCGTCGTCAGCGTATTGAGGTAGGTATGCCGAGGGCTCACGGTTAATTCCAAGACTGTTTGAAAAGTATTCGTCAAACAAAGGTGAAGTAACGGCGATACGATCAGCCTGCCTATAAATCCTTTTCGAGACAGCTTTCATCCATTTGTAAGGCAACGAGGATTCTGAAAAACCACCGGCTGTAAGACTCACTGGCCACAAATCAAAGCAATACAACAGCATCTTTTTTTGATGCTTGCGAGCATAAACAAGACCGGGATCCACCTGCATAACGGGTGAAAACTGATACCCAAGGACAACATCAAATTCTTCATTTAGCGTTCGAGCAAGCTGATTCGCGTTATGCCAGAAAGAGATATAGTTCTTTACGCGATTGAGCGCGCCAGTTTTTCTAGGGTATAAGTTGGCGCGATACACAGTCACGCCATTATGATGCTCAATCTGCTTTTGCCTATTTTTATACTCTTCTGGAATGTCAGAGTTGGGCATTCCGGTGTTCGGCAGACCGGTGATAACAGAGACGCTATGCCCTCTATCAACAAGCTCCTCGCATACATCCGAAGTGTTAAATGGCTCCGGCCAATAGTGCTGACAAATAACAAGTATCTTCATTAACGCGCACCGTCGCCAGTGCTCACAACACCAAGTGTCTTAAGCATGATCACAATATCCATCTTGATGTTTCTAGTTTTGATGTACTGGAGGTCAAACATGACCTTCTCACTGGGAAGCAGATCGTAGCCGCCTGTAACCTGGGCAAGGCCAGAAATGCCCGGGCGCACCATGGTGCGGTAATGCCAGCCATGAATACGCTTCTCGAACTCTTCGCAAAACGCGGGACGCTCGGGGCGAGGGCCGATTAGGCTCATATCGCCTTTGAATACATTCCAGAACTGCGGAATCTCGTCTAGACGCGTCTTACGCATAATTTTGCCGAAAGGCGTGACACGCGGATCTTCGTCCTGTGCCCACTGAGCGCCCCGAGACTCTGCATCGGTATACATGCTGCGAAACTTGTAGATATTAAAGACTCTGCCGTCTTTGCCAACGCGGCGTTGAGCGTAAATAACGGGGCCTTCGGACTCGCTCTTGATTTTTACGGCGATAACGGCCATCGGAATTGCGAGCAGAATCAAAGCACAACCACAAGACACAACGTCAAAGAATCGCTTAATAAAGCGATAGAAAAGCCCACCATTAACGACGGGCTTTTCCAATTCAACAATGTCATGACCGGGTAGCAGCTTCTCCAGCACATCCGCCGGAATACCGTTCTCGCTCAACTTCGGCTCGTGTTTTCCGACATTTTGGAGCTTGGCGGTCCTGCGCCTATCCTCATGCGCTACGGCAACAGCTGTTGCATCTCCAATTTGATTATCTTGCACTATTTCCTTCAAACCTACGTCCCCGCCCCCGGGGATCTTCCCTGTCCCTTTAAACAGTCGCCCGCACTTAGGCGATAGCCTTTTTAAGGTTTCGCATGACGCGCTGCTCGGCCGAAAGCACGGCGAGGCCAACGCGCGTAGTTACGCGTCGGCCGCACAGGTCAAGCTCCAAATAAGCAGTGCTCTTGCGTCTGTTAATCGTTTTGATAAGGCCTTCGTGGCCCAGCAGCGGACCTGCCGTCACTACGACCTGGTCGCCGTCTTTTAGGGCCTCACTCATGGGAACTACGCGGTCTCCCGCATGAGTAAAGCTGCCAATAAGCTGGACCTCTTCTTTTGCCAGCGGCACAAACTGACCATCCTGGGATAGTACCCGGGCAAAGTCGTCCATACGCAGCAGATACTGTTGCACGGTGCGGGGATCTGCCGTATCGCAGATGAGATATCCAGGAAAGAGCGGCTTGGTCGTGTTGACCCATTCGCCGTGTACTTTGATCTCGGTTTGAAATTGGGGATAAAAGAGCTCCTGCATGGCGCCAGCCGGCACCACACGCTCGATGCGCTCGCGCATTACATCTTCGCGACCGTTAATGACCTGAATCACATACCACACGAGCACCACCCCCTTGCTGTCTTACGTGTGGCTCACGGGGTTTGGGTATGGCTTCGCCAGGGCGCTTAGTGCGCGAAGGCGCTCCATATTCAAACCCTGAGCCCAGTTAGACAAGCACGTGGCTCTGCCCCACCGTGAACGGTATGTATAAGTGCAGTGGCTAGAGACGCGGACGTGTATCGCAAAAAAGACCGCATCCCCAGCTGGCTGCGTGCGACCCAGTCAAGCGGGAACAAAACTGGACCGCGCGCAAACAGCTGTAGGACTGCTGCGCGTTTGTCATGAAATATCGATTCGAAATAACAGTTGCACTTAGACAAGAACAAAGTCATTCGATGCGATACGCATGACTACTCTATTGGAGCTCGTGGTTTTTCTAGCACCGCCGTTACGGCCGGATGCCGATCGACCCTGTGCATTGCGGCTTGCTGGAGCCGTGAGCACAGTTGAACCCATGTAACGTTAAGTATCCTAGCACAGCAGCTGGCCCATACGTTTTGGGGTGTGTTGAGCAACATATTGTTTATTTACCGTGGTTATGGGGGATATCGTGCTGCCTTGCACGCATTGCCGCAGGTTTATGGGGGTGTGTGGGTTGGCGATCACTGCCTGAGTTGTATTGCAGGGGGCGTGAATTGCTCAAACTATTAAGTTTGGCTAACAAACTTTGTACAAAACCAGGAAGGTAATTGCGCAACTTTTGGTGTGCAGTTGTCGCAAAATTTGCGACAACTACTGCTGACGGCGAACTTGAACAGGAAAGCAATTTGCATATTTTGCAAAAATGCAGTTCAGGCCACTTAATATCGTATGAAAATAGAAAAGGCCACTCGACTGAGTGGCCTTGTATTCACGATGGTGGAGACGAGGGGAATCGAACCCCTGACCTCTTGACTGCCAGTCAAGCGCTCTCCCAGCTGAGCTACGC
>OLFV01001449.1_pt1 | contig 22449 bp, 26 predicted proteins | sample 1605551 | NCBI WGS metagenome assembly OLFV01 (sample SAMEA3888922, study PRJEB22519) | human gut metagenome | biome: human gut; feature: human-associated habitat; material: faeces | place: Denmark | collected 2011
CCACTTTTCCAGCTGCTGGGAAAAGTGGGCCGCCGGAGGCACGTTCCTTACGCAAAAGGGACTGCTGAAAGAAAGTCACCCGCCGGAGGCACGTTCCTTACACAAAAGGGACTGCTGAAAGAAAGTCACCCCCGTATCCCCCAAAAGAACACCCCCTCCCCCTCCCGCATACACTGTCACAGGAACATTCCGGAAAGGAGCCATTTCCATGCCCAAGATCTATCTCAGTCCCAGCACCCAGGAATATAACCCCTATGTCACCGGCGCCGGGTCAGAGGAATCCTTCATGAACCTGCTGGCCGATGCCATGGAGCCCATTCTGCTGCTCAACGGCATCCAGTTCTCCCGCAATACGCCGGACATGACCGCCACCTCCTCCATCCGGCAGGCCAACGCCGGACAGTACGACTTCTATCTGGCCCTCCACTCCAACGCCTCCGGCCCCGGCGCCGAGGGCCAGAGCCGGGGCATTCTCGCCTTCTACTATCCCACCAGCGCCAACGGCCGCCGGGCGGCGGAGCTGTTCGTGGAAAACCTCCGGGACATCTACCCCCTGCCGGAGAAGGTGTCCACACGGGCCACCACCTCTCTGGGAGAGGTACGCCAGCCCCGGTTCCCCTCGGTGCTGTTGGAGCTTGGCTACCACGATAACCCCGACGATGCCCTGTGGATCCAGGAGAATATCCCCCGCATCGCCGCCAACCTGGTGCTGAGCCTCACGGAGTACTTTGGCCTGCCCTACACCGCCCCCACTCCCCAGCCGGGTCAGGTATCCACCGTCTCCGGCGGCCCGGTGAACCTCCGCTCCGGCCCCTCCCTCACCTCCCCGGTAACGGCCCGGCTCCCCGACGGCGACGGCGTGACGGTATACGGCCGCTATCAGGACTGGTACGTGGTGTCCCACGGGGAGCATCTGGGCTACGTCAGCGCCCCCTTTATCCGCCTGTCGTAAGACATCGGCAAAATCTCCCCGGCGACCTGCGAAAATAATAAACAGAATGTGGTTTTTCTCTTGACAGTTTTGCACAATTCGATTAAACTATTAGGAAGATTATCATCGGAGATTCAAGGGGGATCTTCGGTTATTTTCTGCCCTGAACGGAGCTATCCGTTTTCATACGTTAAAACAACATAGGAGGAATATCTGTCATGACGACAACCGGCTGGATCGTATCCGTTGCTACCTTCGTCGTTGCGGCGGTGATCTTTTTCCTCCTCGGTATTCGCTATCGCAAAAGCGTAGCGGAAAGAGAAATCTCCAGTGCGGAGGAAGAAGCCACCCGCATCATCAACGAAGCCATCAAGAGTTCCGAAAATAAAAAGAGAGAAGCACTTCTTGAAGCCAAAGAAGAGATTTTGAAAAGCCGCAGCGAATACGAGAGAGAGGTCAAAGAGCGCCGCGCCGACCTGCAGAAGCAGGAGCGCCGACTGCAGCAGAAGGAGGAAAACCTCGATCACAAGATGGATTCCATCGAAAAGAAAGAGGAAGCTCTCACCGCAAAACACGCCGCCGCCGACAAGGCTGCGGAGGAGATCAAAAACATCAAGCACAGCCAGATGGAGATGCTGGAGCGCATTTCCGGCTTCACCGCCGATGAGGCCAAGGATTACCTGATCGCTCAGGTGGAGTCGGATGTCACCCACGAGACTGCCATCAAGATCAAGGAGATCGAGGCCCGCGCCAAGGAAGAGGCCGATCAGCGGGCCCGTGAGATCGTGGCCACCGCCATCCAGCGGTGCGCCGCCGACCATGTGGCCGAGATCACCGTCAGTGTGGTTCCCCTGCCCAATGACGAGATGAAGGGCCGCATCATCGGCCGGGAAGGCCGCAACATCCGGACGCTGGAGACTCTCACCGGCGCCGATCTCATCATCGACGACACGCCGGAGGCCATCACCGTCTCCTGCTTCGAGCCGGTGCGGCGTGAGGTCGCCCGTCTGGCTCTGGAGAAGCTCATTGCCGACGGACGCATCCATCCCACCCATATCGAGGAGATGGTGGAGAAGGCCCGCCGTGAGGTGGACGCTGTCATCCGCTCCGAGGGTGAGCGGGCCGTGCTGGAGACCGGTGTCCGGGGCATCCACCCGGAGCTGCAGAAGCTGCTGGGCCGCCTGCACTACCGCACCAGCTACGGCCAGAACGTGCTGCAGCACTCCATTGAGGTCAGCCACATCGCCGGTATGATGGCGGCGGAGCTGGGCGCCGACGTCCAGACTGCCAAGCGTGCCGGTCTGCTGCACGATATCGGTAAGGCCGTGGACCATGAGATGGAGGGTACCCACGTCTCCTTGGGCGTGGAGTTCTGCCGGAAGTACCGGGAGAAGGAGGACGTCCTCCACGCCATTCAGGCCCACCACGGCGACGTGGAGTGCAAGACGCTGGTGGCCTGTCTGGTACAGGCAGCCGATGCCATTTCCGCCGCCCGGCCCGGCGCACGCCGTGAGAATCTGGAGAACTATATCAAGCGTCTGGAGAAGCTGGAGGAGATCACCAGCAGCTATCCCGGCGTGGAGAAGAGTTACGCCATTCAGGCGGGCCGTGAGGTTCGTGTCATGGTGAAGCCCGAACAGGTCTCCGAGGATCAGATGGTGATCCTGGCCCGTGAGCTGGCCCACCGCATCGAAAACGAGCTGGAGTATCCCGGCCAGATCAAGGTCCACGTGCTGCGTGAGACCAAGGCTGTGGAATACGCCAAGTAAACATCCTTCTATACGGCTCATCCCCAACGGCGCACCGCAGCAGTGGTGCGCCGTTTCTTTATGCCCTTTAACTTTGCTTGCGGTGATATCCTGTCCTCAAAACCCGAAAAATCGAGGACTCTGCCATGAAACGTATTCCGCTCATTCTTTCGCTGGCCCTGCTGCTGTTGCTGCCGGCCATCGCCCTGTATCCAATGCTCCATGCCTCCGCCGAAAAGGATGGTGTCAATAGCAGCACAGCCATTCAGGAGGCCGCCCCATCGGAAGCCGCCCCATCGGAAGCCGCCCCGTCGGAAGCCGCCCCGTCGGAAGCCGCCCTGTCGGACAGCGCCGTCGCTGCCCCCGCCGCCCCCGTCGCCGTCAGTGGTTCTATCGACACCGATGATTTTCCCCTCACCGACGGCCAGCAACAGGCGCTTCACCGCTATATGACCGCCTACTATACCACGCTGGGGGACCTGACGGAGGCGAGCACCGACGGCGTATTCTGCGCCGACGACATCGCCGCCTATGAGCAGGCGGTTGGGAATGATCCTTCGCAGTCTCGGCCGGGGATGATCCTCTGCATCCCTGGCTGGAAATAAGCCCTATCATCTCCGGCCGGGAATAAGACGTTGCGCCCTGACAGTTTTGTGGTATAATAGGACTGTCAGCGGACAGAGCCATGTCCAGTTACCATGTCCACTTTTGTCCGCAGAATGTACCAATTCACCGGGAGGATACCCTATGGAATTTCGTGTGCTGGCACTGGGAGATGTTACCAGCGAGGATGGCACCCGCCATCTGGCCCGTACTCTGCGCTCCTTTCAGAAGGTCCACGGCGTGGACTTCACCGTGGTCAACGGTGAGAACGTCTCCGGCGTAGGGCTGACCCCGGATCAGGCGGAGGATCTCTTCGCCGCCGGCGCCGATGTCATCACGCTGGGCAACCATACGTGGGGCAAAATGCAGATCGCTGACTATTTGGAGGACAGTCCCTACATCCTGCGGCCTGCCAACTTTTCCCCCCGCACGCCGGGCCGTGGCGTGGGAGTCTACGACTGCGGCCGCTTCCGCATCCGGGTCATCTCCCTCATCGGCCGCTGCGATCTGTCATGGGGCAGCGATAACCCCTTTACCACAGCGGACCGCCTGCTGGCGGAGCCGGACGCTCCCACCTTCACGGTGGTGGATTTTCACGCTCAGGCCACCAGCGAAAAGCTGGCCATGGCCTACTATCTGGACGGCCGGGTCTCCGCCCTGTGGGGGACCCACACCCACGTCCCCACCGCCGACCAGCGGGTGTTCCCCAAGGGCACCGGCTACCTGACAGATCTGGGCATGACCGGTGCCGTGGAGTCGGTGCTGGGCATCCAGCCCCAGCAGTCGGTGGAGATGTTCTTAGGCGGTCTGCCGGGCCGCTTCCGCCCTGCCTCCGGCCCCTGCAAGGCTCAGGGGGCGCTCTTCACGCTGGACAGCGCCACGGGCCTGTGTACAGCGGTGGAGCGGGTGGATATCCGCTGACGGCCCGGCATTTGTCACGCAAAATCCGTCACATAGAAGCTGTCACACAGGACCCGTTCCGCAGGTTCTGTCACATAGGAGAAATGAGCCATGTCTGTTGAAAAGGTCCGGGCGTACCTGACGCCCTATGGGGTGACCCAGCGCATCCGGGAGCTGGAGGTCTCCAGCGCCACGGTGGAGCTGGCCGCCGCCGCTCTGGGGGTGGCCCCCGCCCGCATCGCCAAGACTCTCAGCTTCAAGGTGGGAGAGCGGCCCATTCTGGTGGTGGCCGCCGGGGACGCCCGCATCGATAACAGCAAATACAAGCACTTTTTCGGTGTCAAGGCCAAAATGCTGACGCCGGAGGAGGCCGTGGAGCGCATCGGCCACGCCGTGGGCGGCGTATGCCCCTTCGCCCTGCCGGAGGACGTGTCCGTGTATCTGGACGAGTCCTTGCGGCGGTTTGAGACGGTGTTCCCCGCCGTGGGCAGCGCCGCCTCTGCCATCGAGCTGACCTGCCCGGAGCTGGAGCGCTGCTGCGGGGAGCGGTTCTGCCGATGGGTAGACCTCTGCCGTGGCTGGCAGGAGGCATAAAAGGAGGACGCTATGGCAAAAATTCTACACACGGCGGACTTCCATCTGGACAGCGCCTTTACCGCCCTGCCGGAGGAGAAGGCCCGGCTGCGCCGTCAGGAAGCCCGCCAGTTAACGGACCGGCTGGTGGACTACGCCAATGACCACGGCGTGGAGCTGCTGCTGCTGGCCGGGGATCTCTTTGACTCCGACCAGCTCTACGGCCAGACGGCACAGGAGCTGGCCCGGTCGCTGGCCCGCTTCCGGGGCCACGCCGTCATCGCCCCCGGCAACCACGACTTCTACGCCGCCTCCAGCCCCTACGCCCGGCTGCTGTGGCCGGAAAACGTCCACATCTTCCGGGAGGAGCGGCTCCAGCGGCTCCCCTTCCCTCAGTACGGCTGCGTAGTATACGGAGCCGCCTTCACCTCCCCCGACGCTCCCGCCGGGATCCCCGGCTCTCTTGGCCCGGAGGATGAGGGGCTGGCCCGCATCCTGCTGCTCCATGGAGAGGTGGGTGTGCGGGACAGCCGCTACCGGGCCATGACCCTGAAGGACGTGGAGCAGAGCGGCGCCGACTATCTGGCGCTGGGCCACGTCCATGCCTTTGGCGGCGTGCAGCAGGCAGGGCGCACCTTCTGGGCCTATCCGGGCTGTCCGGAGGGCCGGGGCTTCGACGAGCTGGGGGACAAGGGCTTCCTCACCGGTACCGTGGAACCGGGACAGGTGAAGCTCACCTTCGTCCCCTTCGCCCGCCGCCGGTATCAGTGGCTGACGGCGGATGTCACCGGCACAGATCCGCTGGAGGCCCTGCGCCGGGAGCTGCCCCCTCACCCAGAGACGGACATCTTCCGCATGGTGCTCACCGGCGAGACGGAGGAGCCGCCCCGGCTGGACGCCCTCTATGACGCCCTGTCCCCGGACTGCTTCTATCTGGAGCTGCAGGACCGCACCACCCGCTGCCGGGATCTGTGGGAGCACTGCGGAGAGGACACCCTGCGGGGGTTGTTCCTCCGGGATCTGCGCCAGAAGTACGACGCTGCTCCGGAGGAGGAGAAGCCCCGGCTGCTGCAGGCCGCCCGATTTGGCTTGGCGGCGCTGGAAAACCGGGAGCTGTAAAGCGCTTTCAATTTACTGCCCACGGCGCAGGCCGTGAGAGAGGAGCCCGCCCCATGAAAAAGATCCTCATGATCGGCACCGGCGGCACCATCGCCTCGGAGATGACGCCGGAGGGCCTGACACCGGAGCTGAACACCCACCAGCTGCTGGCCTATCTCCCCCGCATCGCCCAGCTGTGCCATGTGGACTGCATCCAGCTGTATAGTCTGGACAGCACCAGCATCCATCCCACCCACTGGCTGGGGACGGCCCAAGCCATCCGGGAGCACTACGACGACTACGACGGCTTCGTCATCAGCCACGGCACGGACACCATGGCCTATACGGCGGCAGCCCTGAGCTATCTGGTTCAGGACAGCCCCAAGCCCATCATCCTCACCGGCGCCCAGAAGCCCATCTGGTTCGATGGCACCGACTCCAAACGCAATCTTACCGACGCCTTTCTCTATGCCTGCCGGGGCTGCGGCGGCGTGCAGATCGTCTTTAACGGCCGGGTCATTCTGGGGACCCGTGCCCGCAAGACCTACTCCAAGAGCTTCCGGGCCTTCTCCAGTGTCAACTACCCCGATCTGGCGGTGGTGCAGGACGAGCATCTGTTACAGTACATCCGTTGTGAGAGCCGGCCACGGCCCCTGTTCTATGACCGGCTGGATCCCAATGTGGGGCTGCTGAAGCTGATCCCCGGCACGGAGGATGCACTGGCGGAGTTCATGCTGGACCGCTACGACGGCCTCATCATCGAGAGCTTCGGCGTAGGCGGTCTGCCGGAATACGACGGCGGACACCTGTATGACGTGGTGCGCCGCGGGGTGGAGCGGGGCAAGCTGGTGGTCATGACCACGCAGGTCCCCAACGAGGGCAGCGACCTGACGGTGTACCATGTGGGGGGACACCTGAAGAGCACCCTCCGGCTGCTGGAGGCCTACGACATGACCACCGAGGCCGCCGTGGCCAAGCTCATGTGGATCATGGGGCAGACCCGTGAATTTTCGGAGGTGGAGCGGCTGTTTTACCAGCCTGTGGCGCAGGATATCCTCCGGTTCGGAGACGAATAAGATGTTTGCTCCGGCGGGACACTGGATGTGTCCTGCCGGAGTATTTTTTTGCGCTCCGGTGCAGACTAACAGGGCAAAAAAGGGAGGCGGACAGTCAGCTGTCCGCCCCAAGTGAGGAGAAAAAATGGATAAAGCATCGAAAACGCCGTCCCTCAGACAAGGGCCAGCACCAGCCACAGCAGGCCGATGACACCGCCGCCCAGCAGCGCCGCCATCCATGTGGTGAGCCGTCTGCGCCGGGGCGGAGCCCCGTGGGTGCGGGCGTAGCTCTTGGCGATGCGGACCGCCTGCTCCACCACCTGCTGGGATGAGACGCCGCCGCCTGCGGCGTCGTTGCTGAGAATAAAGATCGCCTGCTCGAAAATATGGGGATCGGGGGACTCTACCACGATCACCCGTCTGGAAATACCTTTTACCAAGGCCACGCCCTCCTCTGTCCGGTGATGTTTGACAGATAGAGTATTTCCGGCGCCGGCGGCGGTTATACCTGCCGGGGGTGGTTTTCTCCCGGCAGGGGCAGGTGTACCGCCAGCACGGCGCAGTCATCCTCCAGTCCCCTGCGGCTGCGGGACTCCGAAAGGATCAGTGCCGTCAGGGCGTGGACGTCAGTGCCGTTCCACCCCGCCAGCAGATTTTGCAGCCACTCGTCGCTGTTCTCGTCGGCGATGCCGTCGGAGATCATGACAAAATAGCTGCCTGCCGGGAGGGCCAGCCGAGTGACCTCCGGCGGCTCCGTCGTGGCCTGCAGCCCCGCCGGAAGGGAATGGGCGGTGAAGCGGGTAACGTGGGCGGTGTGCTTGAGATAGGAGGGCGCAGCGCCGTATTTATAGAGGGTGGCCTCGCCGGTGGAGCGGCGCAGAGCCAAAAGATCGATGGTGGTGAAGGCCCCGCCGGTCTCCCCCCGCAGGGCCAGCGCCGAGTTCAGGGTCTTGAGGGCCGGAGCCGGTTCAATGCCCGCCCGCAGGAACTGCTCCAGCAGCCGCACCGTCAGCGCCGCCTCCCGGTGGGCCTCCGGGCCGCTGCCCATGCCGTCGGAGAGCAGGAGGTACAGCATCCCGCCGGTCTCCACCGTGGCCAGCTGGTCGCCGCACAGCTGCTGTCCCTCCTTGGGACGCAGGGCCGAGGACACTCGATAGCCCACGGGGCCGGTGGGCTCCTCCGCCGGGGCGTGGGCCGCCGCCGCCAGCAGATCCCCCATCTGGGCGTACTGCTCCTGGGCCTGACGGCGGGAGCAGGTCAGCTGTCGATGGTACTGGCGGCGCAGGAGGAACAGCCGCAGCTCCCCGTTGACGGCGGCGACAAACTCCCGCAGATGGACGCACCGGGCGGTGAAGTACAGGGGGAAATCCTCCGGCTGGGCCGTGCCGCGGCGCAGCAGCGCCGGGCAGGCATCGTTGAAGGCATTGTAGGTGGCGTTATAGTTCTGCTGCCAACAGATGGCGCACAGGACGCAGGAGCGGCACACTTGTTCCGCCGCCCGGTCGAAGATCACCGAGGGATTCTCCGGCGGGGCCGGGGCCGTGTCCCGGAAGAAGCTGTCGTACAGGGAGCGCAGAGCCGCAGCGGACTGCTCCAGCCGGCGGGGCTTTGCCGTCTCTCCGGGTGCATCCGCCCGGGCGGCACGCTCTGCGCAGGGAGGCAGCCAGCGCCGGGGCAACAGCAGATAGGCCGCACCGCCCGCCAGACATGACAGCAGCAGCTGTCGGGGCGGGCCGGCATCCAACAGCACCGCAAGGGTCATGATGGACAGAGAAAAGGCCGCCGCCGGGAGGATGCGGGGCAGACGGCCATAGAAGGCAGCCAACGCTCCGCCGCAGCCGTAGGCCACCGTCAGCAGCAGCGCCGGGGTCTCCGGCACCAGATCCGCCGCAAGGCCCGCACAGGCCCCCGCCAATCCCGCCGTCAGGGGTGGCAGACGGCGGGAGAGGAGCAGCAGCTCCGCCATCAGCAGGGCTTTCCCCACGGAGAACAGACCCTCTACCGTCACCGGTACCAGTGCCAACGACAGGGCGGCGGCGTACAGCAGTCCCTTTTGCCGGAGGGTCGTGCCGTGGGCGGTCAGCAGGGCCGTGGCTGCCGCCAGCAGCGCCGAGGCTGTCAGGCACAGCACCCACTGGCTCAGGGGGCGGTACAGCAGGTACACCGACTGGATCAGCAGCTGGGAGAGGGCCGCCGTCAGGGGCCGGAAGGCGGGGCGGCGGTAGAACTTCGTATCACAGAAGGCCGTCTGGGCGGCAAAGAGCAGCACGGCAGCGGCGGCATGGCGCAGCCCCGGTTGAAAATCCAGAAACAGCAGCGCTCCGCCGGTAACACCCAACAGGGAAAGCAGGCCCGGCAGGCCCGGCCCTGCGGCGGCGGCCGCCGCCAGACTGAAGGGGGCGTACAGTCCTCCCAGCCGGGCAGCGGTGAGGACGCAGCAGAGCGCCGCCTGCCCCAGCAGCGTCAGGATGCGGCGGAGCCGTCTGCCGGGCAGCGGGAGGTGAAACTTCATGGACAAGCCCTCCTTTTTCCCCTATTGTAGCCACCGGCGGCGGGAAAAGCTGTCGGGAAATGGGGTCCGGCGGATTTTTCCGTGGGAGGCGGTGTTTACGGAGGCAGAAAGCTGTGATATAATGAAGAAACCTTGACAGAAAGCAGGTGGCCGCTATGAAAGCGCAGCGTCCCTATCCGCAGATCACCATCACCCCCAAGGGGGAGGCCGCTCTGGTGGGCGGACACCCATGGGTCTATGAGGGGGAGGTCACGGGACTCAGCGGCCCCGTGTCCGACGGACAGCTGGTGGACGTCATCAGCCGCCGGGGCAGTTGGCTGGGCTGCGGCTTTTTCAACAGCCGCTCCCGCATCCGGGTACGGGTGCTGTCCCGGAACCCCAACGACCGGTTCGACAGGGCCTTCTGGCGGCGGCGCATCCAGTACGCATGGGACTATCGCAAGACCGTCATGGGGCCGGAGGATAGCCGCTGCTGCCGGATGATCTTCGGGGAGGCCGACGGCTTCCCCGGTCTGACGGTGGACCGGTTCGAGAGTGTGCTGGTGGCGCAGGTGCTGTGTCTGGGCATGGAGCTCATCAAGGAGGAACTGTTCTCCCTGCTGCTGGAGGTGCTGCGCTCCGACGGACAGGACGTGGTGGGTGTATATGAGCGCAACGACGTGGCCATCCGTGAGCTGGAGGGCATGGAGCAGGGCAAGGGCTGGCATCCTGTGGACGGTGAAAAGGCGCCGGACTTTACAGCGGTGGATATTGAGGAAAACGGCATCCGCTACACCGTGGACTTTGAAAACGGGCAAAAAACCGGCTTCTTTCTGGATCAGAAGTACAACCGGCAGGCGGTGGCCAAGCTGGCCCGTGGCCGGACGGTGCTGGACTGCTTCACCCACACCGGCTCCTTTGCCCTGAACGCTGCACGGGGCGGAGCCAAGCACGTCACGGCGGTGGACGTGTCGGAGTTCGCCGTGGCGTGTGCCAGGGAAAACGCCCGGCGCAACGGACTTTCCGACGTGATGGAGTGCGTGGCGGCCAATGTGTTCGACCTGCTTCCCCAACTGGAGCAACAGCCCAAGCGGTACGACTTCATCATTCTGGATCCCCCGGCCTTCACCAAGAGCCGCAAGACCACCCAGCGGGCCATGACCGGCTATAAGGAGATCAACTACCGGGCCATGCGGCTCCTGCCACGGGGCGGCTATCTGGCCACCTGCTCCTGCAGCCACTTCGCCACGGAGGAGCTGTTTTTGAAGATGCTTCGCTCGGCGGCCAAGGACGCCGGGGTGCAGCTGCGGCAGATCGAGGCCCGGCAGCAGTGCTGCGACCACCCCATTCTGTGGGGCGTGGAGGAGACCAATTACCTGAAATTCTATCTGTTTCAGGTGGTTTGATGAATACGATTCGTATATTTTTCTTATAATATTACAAGTAGTTGCAGAATATGACAGAGGAGACCGGCCGCAGCCTGTTTCCCGAAAGGAGCATTTATGAACACCAACTGGAACGACCCCAATTTTCAGGGCTTCGGCGGCAGGCAGAGTCCCTTCGGGAAGCGGCCTCCACGGCCCAAAAAGGCGCGCAAGGCCATCGGCACGCCCCTGAGCCGTACCCTCATCAATCTGGCGGTGACGCTGATCTTTGCGGCGGTGTACTTCTATGTGGTGCTGCCGCCCATCAATTTGCAGGCAGAGGAGTTCTATTTCTTCATGCTGCTGTGCTGCGCTGTGTACTGCGGCTGCGCCGTGCTGACCTCCGGGTTTCAGGGCAGCGGGGCCAAGGGCTACTTTGGCTTCGTGAAGAAGCAGTGCCGCATCCCCATGATAATAGCCGTGGCGCTGGTGGCCGTGGCCATCGTGGGTGGTATCGTGGGCTGGCAGGTGATCCGGGCCGGGGCCTACCGGGATCTGCTGACGGTGGAGACCGGCGACTTCGCCACCGAGGTGGAGGAGATCAGCTATGACCAGATCCCCATGCTGGACAAGGACTCCGCCGAGAAGCTGGGCAACCGCAAGCTGGGTGAGCTGTCGGACATGGTGTCCCAGTTCGAGGTGGCGGAGGAGTACACGCAAATCAACTACAAGGGCCGCCCGGTGCGGGTGACGCCCCTGCGGTACGGGGACTGGATCAAGTGGTTCAACAACCGCTCCCGGGGTCTGCCCGCCTATCTCATCATCGACATGGTGACCCAGAATGTGGAGGTGGTGCGTCTGGAGCAGGGCATCCGCTACACCACCGCCGAGCACTTCGGCCGCAACCTCTATCGCTATCTGCAGTTCCACTACCCCACCTATATCTTTGACAAGCCGGCCTTCGAGATCGACGAGGACGGCGATCCCTATTGGGTCTGCCCCCGGATCCGAAAAACCATCGGACTCTTTGGCGGCACGGACATCGACGGGGCCGTGCTGGTGAACGCCGTCACCGGTGAGCATCAGTACTATGACGCCAAGGATGTGCCGGACTGGGTGGATCACGTCTACACGGCGGATCTCATCGTCCAGCAGTACGACTACCACGGCACCTATATCCACGGCTTCATCAACTCCCTGTTCGGCCAGCGGGATGTCACCGTTACCACCGATGACTATAACTACATCGCCATCGGAGACGACGTGTATATGTACACCGGCATCACGTCGGTGGTGTCGGATCAGTCCAACATCGGCTTCATCCTCTCCAACCAGCGCACCAAGGAGACACGTTTTTACTCCGTGGCCGGCGCCGAGGAGTACTCCGCCATGGATTCGGCACGGGGGCAGGTGCAGCAGATGAACTACACCGCCACCTTCCCTCTGCTGCTGAACATCGCAGATCAGCCCAGCTACTTCATGGCGCTGAAGGACGCCGCCGGTCTGGTGAAGATGTACGCCATGGTCAACGTCAGCCAGTACCAGATCGTGGCCACCGGCGGCAGCGTGGCGGAATGCGAGAGCAACTATCGCCAGATGCTGGCCCGGTATAACCTCATTGACCCGGCGGATACGGAGCCCTCCGCTTCGGATCAGGGGGAGGTCACCGGCGTCATCGCCGACCTCCGCAGCGCCGTTATGGACGGCAACACCTGGTACTACCTCCAGCTCTCCGACGGCACGGTGTACTACACCATCTCCGCCGCCGAGGCTCCGGAGGCCGTGATCCTCAACGTGGGCGACACGGTGACGGTGAAGTATGCCGAGGGCGAGGGCAGCATCCTGCAGGCTTACAGCGTGGCCAAGGCCGTCCCGGCGGCGTAAAGCAGAACACAGAAAAACGGCGTGACCGCAAGGTCACGCCGTTTTTTGTTCCAATGGGAGGCAGACTTGCTGCCTGTCCTATGCAGCCTTGGCGCTCCAAGGCTTTGGAAGCAGTCTCTTCGTAAACTCAGCGCTTGCTGAACTGAGGTGCGCGACGGGCGGCCTTCAGACCGTACTTCTTACGCTCCTTCATACGAGGATCACGGGTCAGGAAACCGGCCTTCTTCAAGGCGGCACGGTACTCGGGATTTACCAGCAGCAGTGCACGGCTGATGCCATGGCGCAGAGCACCGGCCTGACCGGACACACCGCCGCCCTCGACGGTAGCCACGATATCCACCTTGCCCAGAGTGCCGGTGGTGTTCAGGGGCTGGCGAACCACCATCTTCAGGGTCTCCAGACCGAAGTAATCGTCGATATCACGGCCGTTGATGGTGATGGAGCCGGTGCCGTTGGGGAACAGATGCACACGGGCCACGGAGGACTTACGACGGCCGGTGCCGTACATATAGGGATTCTTAGACTGATACATTCTCTTTTTTCCTCCTTACTTGACCAGCTCGGGCTTCTGAGCCTGATGCTCATGCTGCTCGCCGGCGTAGATGTGCAGACGCTTCAGGGAGTCCTTGGTGACGATGTTGCGGGGCATCATGCCACGCACGGCCACACGCACGGCGACCTCGGGCTTCTCCTGCATCAGCAGGCGATACTTGGTCTCCTTCAGGCCGCCCACCCAGCCGGAGTGGGTGCGGTAGTACTTCTGCTCCATCTTGTTGCCGGTGAGGACGGCCTTGCCGGCGTTGATGACGATGACGTTGTCACCGCAGTCGGCATGGGGGGTGTAGGTGGGCTTGCCCTTACCACGCAGCAGGTCAGCGACGATGACGGCGGTCTTGCCCAGGGGCTTACCGGCGGCATCCACGACGTACCACTTGCGGACAACATTGCCCTTTTTTTCCATATAAGTGGACATGGTGATTTCCTCCAATTTATATAATGTATTGCTTTACTTTTCCGTGCTCCCTTGCTATCATGGGGAGAGAAAACACGCAAACAGCGCAAGGATATTTATAGCACACCCCCGCAGAAATGTCAACAGCGTTTTAATTTACCATTAGAACATCTGCGATTATCTCTTGTTTTCTCTGTTTATCTCTCGTTTTCTAAAAACGCAATTTTATTTCCCGGAGGCAGCATATGCAGTATATTTTAGGACAGGTCCGCCGCTGCGTGGAGGACTATCACATGATCGAGGCCGGGGACAAGGTGGCCGTGGGCGTCTCCGGCGGCAAGGACAGCCTGCTGACCCTGACGGCTCTGGCCCGGCTGCGGGACTTCTACCCCCTCCCCTTTCAGGTGGAGGCCATCACGCTGGAGACCGGCACACCGGGCATGAGCTTTGACGCCGTGGCGGAGCTGTGCCGGGAGCTGGAGGTCCCTTACACCCGCATCCATGTGCCGGTATACCAGATCGTGTTTGAAGAGCGCAAAGAAAAGAACCCCTGCTCCCTCTGCGCCAAGCTGCGGCGGGGCAGCCTGAATACGGCGCTGACGGAGCGGGGGATCCACAAGATCGCACTGGGGCATCACTACGACGATGCCATCGAAACGCTGCTGATGAATCTGCTGTTCGAGGGGCGCATCGGCTGCTTCCAGCCGGTGACGTATCTGGACCGCACGGGCATCACCCAGATCCGTCCTCTGCTGTACTGCCGGGAGGCCGACATCCGCCGCACGGTGGAACGGCTCCGCCTGCCGGTGGTCCACAACCCCTGTCCCGCCAACGGCTCCACCCGTCGGCAGGAGGTGAAGGATCTGATCCACCAGCTGGAGGGGCGCTATCCCGACATCAAGCAGAAGCTTTTCGGCAGTCTCCAGCGCTATCCTCTCTACGGTTGGAATCTGGAGCAGCAGGAGCGCTGACCGACGGTTTTCGTTTCTATCTTGCAGGTAATATGTAATATCCTGTCGTTTTGTCACGCCAGCACCCATTGCAGCAGCAACAGCAGACCGAAGCCGGGGACACCCAGCACCCCGATGAAGAGGGCGTTGAACACGTTGAGCCCCAACCGGATGCCGGTGAGGGCGGCGGTGAGGTTCAGCAGCCACACCGCCCCGAAGCCCAGCGCCGAGTTCACCAGCACCCGCAGGGCCAGCTTCACCGGCCCCCGGAACAGGCGCACGGCGGCGAACAGTAAAAACGCCCCCACCACGCACAGTGCGCCGATCTCTATACCGGACATACAGGCCCTCCCTTCCCGGCGGAGGCCGCCACGGCGGCGGGCACCGCCGTCCGTCCCCCGGAGCGGGCCGCCGGCTCCTGCTCCTTGATGCACCGCAGCAGATAACTGTATCGGGCCTTCAGGGCGCTGATCTCGTAGATGCTGGCCTCTATCAGCTCCGGCTCCGTGACATAGTTGAACTTATCGTAGGCGCACTTCAGCGCCACATTGGTCTGCTGCAATTCCTCCCGCAGGATATCCAGCGGATGCTCCACCTTTTTTCCCATGTCCAAGTCCTCCCCGTTCCCTTTCATTGTACGGATATTTTATCCGGATATGCCGGACTTTAGCCGTGGGACAAGCCGAAATTTTCAGGAGGTGCGCCATGCACGAGGAATATATGCGTCAGGCACTGGCACTGGCCCAGGAGGCCGCCGCCCACGGCGAGGTGCCGGTGGGCTGTGTCATCGTCCGGGAGGGCCGGATCGTGGGCCGGGGCCGCAACCGCCGGGAGGAGAAGCAGCACACCTCCTCTCACGCCGAGATGGAGGCCATCCGGCAGGCCAACGAGGTCCTTGGCACCTGGCGGCTGGACAACTGCACCCTCTATGTGACGCTGGAGCCCTGTCCCATGTGCGCCGGGGCCATCCTCAACGCCCGCATTCCACGGGTCTATTACGGCGCACGGGATCGGGAGATGGGTGCCTGCGGCGGCGTGCTGAACCTGTTCATGGAGGACTTCCCCCATCCGCCGGCGCTGGTGGGCGGGGTGCTGGCGGAGGACTGCCGCCGGGTGCTGACGGATTTCTTCCGAAATCTCCGATAAATGAATTTTCCACATTCCACTTGATTATTGTTTCGTTTGTTTTCGTCGTTTCGCTGAATCTTCCCGCTAAACGTCGCCTTATTTGTCTCTTTAGGTGATATCTTTTCCAAAATGTATATGGTACAATCAGAACATCCCGAACATATGCAATACCAACGGGAGAGCCCATATGAAAGGAACCGTTTTTTCATGGAACCTAATGCTATCCTCAGTGAATCCCTGTCTCTGAGCAGTGATATCCCTCTCTATGCCCAGCTGGTGGGCATCATCAAGCGCAGCATCTCCTCCGGCGCACTGGCCATCGGCGATCTGCTGCCCTCCGAGGCGGAGCTTTGCCGGGCGCTGAATGTCAGCCGCAACACCGTCCGTCAGGCCATCGGTGAACTGGAGGATGAGGGCCTCGTGGTCCGCAAGCGGGGCAAGGGTACTTTTGTGGCCGACCCCAACACCAACCGCCGAGGCGTGCGCTATTCCTTCACCACCGAAGTCTCCTCCCTGGGCAAGACGCCCTCCTCCACACTGGTGGACTTCGGCGTTATCGTCCCTACACGGGCCATCTGCGAGAAGATGGAACTGCGGGAGGGGACGTCGGTCTACTGCTTCACCCGTGTCCGCAATGTGGACGGTGAGCCTCTGATTCTGGAGACGTCCTACTATCCCCAGTTTATCTACCCCAACCTCACCCGTGAGATGGTGCAGACCCACAGCTTTTACAGCCTGCTGTACCATGTGGGCATCACCCCCTTCTCCGCTGAGGATACCTATGAGGCGGTGATGCTGGATGCGCCCCGTGCCAATCTCCTCAGCGTGGAGCCGGGCAGCTGTGCCTTCTATCACCAGCGCCGCACCAAGACCGAGGACGGCCGGGTCTATGAGTACACCCGCAGCTATATCCGGGGCGACCGGGTACGGCTGGACGTGCATATGCAGAAGAGCGGCATGACCTTCTCCCGCATCATCGACTGAAGCCCTGAAAACGCCCCAGCCGCAGAGCTTTCCCTCTGCGGCTGGTTTTTGCAAACTTTCCCCGCACCTCCCCTTTACAGCCCGACCTCTTTCGGATATAATAGGAAGGCTAAGGAAATCTGACACAAGAAGGAGACGACCCTATGGCAGTCATTGAATACGACGAATATAAGCAGAAGCTTCAGGCGCTGGAGCCGACCCTTCAGGAGCTGGAAAAGGCCCTGTCCATTCCCAAGGCCCGTGAAGAGTTGGCGCAGCTTCAGAAGGAGACAGAGCAGGAGGGCTTTTGGAGCGACGTGGACCGCAGCCAGAAGGTCTCCCAGCAGATCAAGCGGCTGGAGAGCAAGGTCAAAAAGTACGACCGTCTGGTGTCCGACTGGGAGGACACCCTGACCCTGTGCGAAATGGCACAGGAGGAGGACGATGCCTCCCAGCTGCCGGAGGTCACCTCCGGCTATGAGGCGCTGGAAAAGGAGATCAACGAGCGCCGTCTGGCGGCGCTGCTGTCCGGTGAGTACGACGCCAACAACGCCATCCTCACCTTCCACGCCGGAGCAGGCGGCACCGAGGCCCAGGACTGGACGGAGATGCTCTACCGGATGTATACCCGCTGGGCTGAGCGCCACGGCTACACCTATCAGCTCATGGACTACGAGGCCGGCGATGAGGCGGGCATCAAGTCCGCCACCATCCTCATCGAGGGGGAGAATGCCTACGGCTATCTGAAGAGCGAGAACGGTGTTCACCGTCTGGTGCGTGTTTCTCCCTTCGATGCCAACGCCCGACGCCAGACCAGCTTCGCTGCGCTGGAGGTCATGCCGGAGCTGGACGACGACAGCGAGATTGAGATCCGCCCGGAGGACATCGAGATGCAGGCCTGCCGCTCCAGCGGTGCAGGCGGCCAGCACATCAACAAGACCTCCTCCGCCGTCCGCCTGACCCACCTGCCCACGGGCATCGTGGTGTTCTGCCAGACGGAGCGCAGCCAGTTCCAGAACCGGGACAACGCCATGAAGATGCTGCGGGCCAAGCTGGCGGAGCTGAAGCTGCAGCAGCACGCCGAGAAGATCAGCGACCTCAAGGGCGTACAGATGAAAATCGAGTGGGGCAGCCAGATCCGCTCCTATGTGTTCATGCCCTACACGCTGGCCAAGGACACCCGCACCGGTTATGAAATGGGCAACATTCAAGCCGTCATGGACGGCGATATCGACGGCTTCATCAATGCCTATCTGACCGCCGCCGCCAACGGTGAGATCAAGAAGTAAGGGATAGTCTTCCAAAAAAATAACCGCCCCCGCAGGTCACGACCTGCGGGGGCGGTTTCAGGTACAGAGCTTACTCGCCCATGGGGGCGCCGCACTTGGGGCAGAACTTGCCGTCGGAGGACTCACCGCACACGGGGCAGACCTTCTGCTGGGTCTCCTCCCCAGCAGGCTGCTCCTCGCAGCTGCAAGGGCAGGACTCCCCTTCCTTCTTGGCGGCCTTGGCGGCCTCCAACTCACCGATGCGCTCCTTAGAGGCGATGACGGCGGCCACCACATCCTTCACGGCATCGGGGACCTCGCCCTCATACTCGGACACGAACCACTCACCGATGGCACGGTAATTCTTTTCCATTTCACGCTGCTCGGAGATGATCTCCATGCTGGCCTTGGCGGAATCCGAAACACTCTTCGCCTTCTCGGAGGCGACGCCCGCCAGATCCTTGGCCTTTTCCGCCGCTACGCCGGCGACGGCCTGTGCCTTCTTGCCCAGTTCTTCAAAAAATGCCATGTTCATGATCTCCTTTCATATACACGGGTGTGCTTGTATTATACCCCCGCACACTTTTGTTTGTCAATGGCGGTCGAGGGGCGGCAGCGGGCAAAAAATGTAAATTTTTTATGCTTGCGTCGCCGGTGGGAATCCGATATAATGAGGAAAAATTCCGTCAGGAGGGGAAGTTATGAACCGCATCAGCAAGGAGAACTACTACCTGAACATCGCCCAGACCGTTCTGGAGCGTGCCACCTGTCTGCGCCGGGTCTACGGCGCCATCATCGTCAAGAACGACGAGATCATTTCCACCGGCTACAACGGCTCCCCCCGTGGGCGGAAAAACTGCGTGGACATGGGCTTTTGCACACGGGAAGCCATGCAGGTGCCGAGGGGCGAGCGCTATGAGCTGTGCCGCAGCGTCCACGCCGAGGCCAACGCCATCATCTCCGCCAGCCGCCGGGACATGGTGGGCGGTACGCTGTATCTGGTGGGCCGCAATGCCCAGACCGGAGAGCTGCTGACGGACGCCACCTCCTGCCCCATGTGCCGCCGCATGGTCATCAATGCGGGGCTGGCCCGTGTGGTGATCCGCCGGACGCCGGAGGAGTTCACCGTGGTGGACGTGGAGGAATGGGTCCGCACCGACGATCTGGCTCTTCCGGAAAAAATATGACACCTGCCGGAGGGGAGCGGCGCTCCCCTCCGGTTTCTTTTTCCCCGTCTTTTCTTTTTTCCCGCCATGTGCTATACTGGGGAGCAATATCACCCGAAAGCGAGGAGACACCATGAACATCGGCCGCATCCATGTGGATTCCCGGCTGGTCCTGGCCCCTATGGCCGGGGTCACCGATCTGGCCTTCCGCCAGATCTGCCGGGAGCTGGGGGCAGGGCTTACCGTCACCGAGATGGTCAGCGCCAAGGCCCTGTGCTATCAGGACCGCAAGACCCGCAGCCTGCTGCGTCTGGGGCCGGGGGAGCATCCTGCCGGGGTGCAGATCTTCGGCAGCGACGCCGCCTGCATGGCGGAAGCCGCCTGCATGGCCGCCGAGCTGTCCGGCGCCGACTTCATCGACATCAACATGGGTTGTCCCGTGGGCAAGGTGGTCTCCAACGGTGACGGCTCCGCCCTGATGAAGGACCCGGAGCGGGCTGCACGCATTGCCGAGGCGGTGGTGAGGGCCTGCCCGGTGCCGGTGACGGTGAAGATGCGTCGGGGCTGGGATAAGGGCAGCATCAATGCCGTGGAGCTGGCCCGGATGCTGGAGCAGGCAGGGGTGTCGGCGGTGGCCGTTCACGGCCGCACCCGCACCCAAATGTACGCCGGGCAGGCGGACTGGGTCACCATCCGTCAGGTGAAGCAGGCGGTGTCCATCCCCGTTATCGCCAACGGCGACGTGTTCTCGGCGGAGGATGCCGTGGCCATCCTCCACTTTACCGGCGCTGACGCCGCCATGATCGGCCGGGGCAGCTTCGGCAACCCATGGATCTTTCAGCAGGCCCAGGCGGCGCTGGAGGGCCGTCCCGTCCCGCCGCTGCCGCCGCTGGTGGAGCGCTGTGATGTGGCCATGCGGCAGATCCGTCTGGCCGCCGAGGACAAGGGGGAGCACATCGCCATGCTGGAGGCCCGGAAGCAGTACGCATGGTATCTCAAGGGCGTTCCCCACGCCAACTACTATAAGGAACAGATCGTGCGGATGAACACGCTGGAGGATATGGAGCGCATCACCGCCGGTATCAAGAGGGACCTGAAATGACCGAGCAGCAGTGGATCACCCGTGCCAGACACGGTGACGCAGACGCCTTCGAGCAGCTGGTGGTGGCCTACGAAGGGCCGGTGTACCGGCTGGCACTGCGGATGTGCGGCAGCGCCGAGGACGCCCGTGAGGTGGCGCAGGACGCCTTTCTGGCGGCATGGCGTGGTCTGCCGGCTTTCCGGGGCGACAGCCGCTTCTCCTCATGGCTGTACCGGCTTACCACCAATGCCGCCATCGACTTCCTGCGTCGGGAAAAGCACCATCTGGGGAACCTCCCGCTGGAGGAGGCCCCGGAGCGGCCGGATCCCCGGCAGCCGGAGCTTCTGGCGGAGCAGAGAGAGTAGCAGGAGGCCCTGCAAAGGGCGCTGGATCAGCTGTCACCGGAACACCGGCAGGTGCTGCTGCTGCGGGTGGTGCAGCAAATGAGCTACGACGAGATCGCACGGGCTCTGTCGCTGGAGAGCGGCACGGTGAAATCCCGTATCAGCCGGGCCCGCCGCCAGCTGCGGGAAATTCTCCTGCGGCAGGGGAACTTCTTCTCCGACTCTGCCGTCTTACCAAATAGAAAGGAGGGGTGAGTATGCACTGCAATCAGGAACAGATCGAGGCCCTGCTGGACGGGGAACTCACCGGTCCGGAGGGGGAGGCCGTACTCGCCCATCTGCGGGATTGTCCCGGCTGCCGCAGCTACTACCGGCAGCTGCTGGCCATGGAGCAGGCCCTGCGGGCCGATACCGCTCCCGTCCCGGAGGACCTGCTTGCGGATATCATGAGCCGGGTCCATGACACCCCCCAGCGCCGGCGGCGGCAGCCGTGGCTGCGGGCTGCCATGGGCATGGCGGCGTGTCTTGTGGTGGTACTGGGCATCTATCTGGTACACCAGCAGGCGGAGAAGGGCGGCGACTCCCCCTTCAGCGGTATCCTGACGGATTCCTCCGCCAACAGCTCTGTCGATACCGGCCAAGAGACCTTTACCGACGAGGTCGTTCCCTCTGACGGTGGTCTGGCCTTCTCCTCCGGCGGCGCAGAGGAGCAGGAATCCTCCGACCCGGCGGACTATGTGCTCACGGGCCACCCGGAGCTGGCCCAGCAGGCCCGCCAGTGGCTGTCCCAGCAGGGACTGGAGCCGGACGGGGACGGCATCTATCCCCTCACTGTCCAACAGATACAGGGACTGAACGCCGCCGTGCCGGGGCTGGAGCTTCCCACGGATGATGCACTGCGCCTGCTGCTGGAGGACTGAGGCCTGCCTTGACGGGCCGGGCAAAATGCGCTACAATGACCCCAGAAGGGCTTTCCCACCTAAGTGCAAAAGGAGGTCATCCCATGACAGAACAGGAACTGTGCCGGGCCGCCGTTGCCATGCTGGACCGTTCTTACAGCCCCTATTCCCATTTTCCCGTGGGTGCGGCGCTGGAGTGCAGCGACGGCACGGTGTTCACCGGCTGCAACATTGAAAACGCCGCCTACGGTCTCACCATCTGTGCCGAACGCACCGCCATCTTCAAGGCCATCAGCGAGGGCCATCGGGATTTCAAACGCATCGTCATCGCTGGGAAGAGCGAGGACTACTGCGTCCCCTGCGGCTCCTGCCGGCAGGTGATGCAGGAGTTTGCCCCCCAGATGGAGGTCATCTGCCTCAACGGCAAGGGGGAGGCCAAGCACTTCGCCCTGAAGGAGCTGCTGCCCTATGGCTTCGACGAGACGTGGCTGTGACCGCCGCCCTACAGGCGGCATAGGATAGACCACTCCCCTAAAAGGAGGTCTTTTCCGTGGCAGATACGCTGGATACCCTGCCGGCGGGCCGGTGGGCCGCCATCCGGGCTGTGACGCACTCCCAGCGTCAGCGGCTGCTGGAGCTGGGCTTCATCCCCGGCACAAGCGTCCGGGCGGTGCAGATCAGTCCCTTGGGTGATCCGGTGGCCTATGAGGTGCTGGATGCCGTCATTGCCCTGCGCCGCTGTGACGCCCGGTGCGTCCATATCACGGTGCTGTAAGTGCTCATGCTGCAGATGTTAAAAAGGAAGAGACGATGGAAACATCGTCTCTTCCTTTTTGTCTGCGGGGGGCTGTTTGCTGCCACCGGCGGGTAACTTTCTGCCTTTTGTGCCTCCGGCGGCCCACTTTTCCCAGCAGCTGGAAAAGTGGGCAAAAGAGCCGCCAAAAACCAATGGTTTTTGGATTTCCTTTTGTGTGCAAGAGCATGATTTGTTATGGGCTGTAAAGGGAATTGACTCAGCAACAGTCCCGCTGCCGCTCCCACTCAGGCGAAG
>OLFV01001453.1_pt1 | contig 22406 bp, 14 predicted proteins | sample 1605551 | NCBI WGS metagenome assembly OLFV01 (sample SAMEA3888922, study PRJEB22519) | human gut metagenome | biome: human gut; feature: human-associated habitat; material: faeces | place: Denmark | collected 2011
TCTGATGGACGCTTGCACCCTGCGCCGCAGCGATACGGCACGCGCCGCCGGCACCGCCCGCGCCACCCGCGCCACCCTCAACGTCAACGACCAGTGGAAAGGCTTCGTCCTGCCACAGAGATAAAGCCACGATAATGTGGAATCTCGAATATCGAATGCCATGATAAAGTGGAATGTCGAATCGGGCTGTGCAGAATAGGGACCTTAGGGTCCTTAAGGACCTTAAAGACCTTAAAGACCCTAAGGACCCTAAAGACCCTAAAGACCCTAAAGACCCTAAAGACCCTAAGGCTCCTAAGGCCCTTAAATCCCTTAAATCCACTAAGCCCGCTAAAAGACGGATTACTATGAAAAGCAGTATAGCACAAGACAATATCGCGGCGCGAGTAGCCGCGCTCATGGACGGCTACGGCCGCCACGGCATACGCCGCAGCGTCCCCATGACGCTCAACGAGGACACCGCCATGGCCTATATCGAGGCCATAGGACGCCACTACACCGACCGCTTCGTCATCGACGATGACAACCGCTGGGCCTACCTACAAATGGCCCGCTGGGTTGTAGGCGACCCGGCTATGGAGGCCATCACCATCAGCGACAACCGCACCGAGTATACCCGTGGCGACCTCTGCAAGGGCATATACTTGTGCGGCACCACCGGCTCGGGCAAAAGCCTGATGATGCGCGTGATGCTGAAATTTGCGTGCCTAAGTCCCTCGACGATGTACTTCGGCGACACCGAGCGGCGCATCTCTTGGTCCTTTCTGAGCGCCGCCGAGGCCTGGGAACGCGGATGCCGCGGCGCTTCGCCTATGACCGGCGAAGCCTGCGCCCCCATAGTCTGCATACAAGACCTGGGCAGCGAACCCGCATGTGAAGCCGTGTATATGGGCGTCAGACGCGAGCCGCTGCGTCAGCTTATCGAGGCACGCGGCGACCACGACGATATGCTCACTATGGCCACCTCCAACATCAATATCTTCGGACAGGACTTCGAGCACCGCTACGGCGACCGCGTGGCCAGTCGTCTGCGCGGCGGCTGCAACGTCATCTTCCTCGGCGGCCGCGACCGCCGGCGATAATGGCTGCGCCCTCGGTAATGTCGAATTTGTATTCAACATTCCACATTCCACATTATTTAGTAACTTTGCAATCGTGAAAGCCAATGACGTCATACGACGCATCAAGCCTTGGATGCTGATTATAGCAATGAGCACGGGCGCACTGTTCCATGACTATATGGAGGCGGTGGCCTTTTTGGCGCCGTATCTGATATTTGTGATGCTGCTGGTGACTTTCTGCAAGGTGCCCTTCGACAATATACGCATTACGCGGTTGTCGTGGCTGCTTGCGGCGGTGCAGGTTCTGGGCGGCGTGGTCGTATATCTGGGGTTGCTGCCCGTGGATCGTGTTGTGGCACAGGGAGCTTTCATTTGCGTGTTCTGTCCCACGGCCACGGCGGCGCCCGTCATCGTGGGTATGCTCGGGGGCAGTATACCGCGGCAGGCCACATTCGCCATAGTGTCGAATGTGGCGGCGGCGTTGCTTGTTCCGCCGCTGTTCACGGTCATGGGTTCGGATGTGCATATCGACTTCCTCGGCACCTTCGCGACCATAGCGTGGCGCGTAATACCATTGATTTTGGCACCTTTGGCCGTGGCCATGGTGCTGCGGCGCATCACTCCCGGCGTACATGCCTACCTCGGGCGGCATCAGGCCGTATCGTTCTACATTTGGTCTGTTTCGCTGATTATCGTCGTGGGCCGCTCGGTGAGCTTCGTCATGGCCGAGCCTGCCTCCGAGATTCCGCGCATGGTGGCCTTGGCGCTGGTGGCGCTGGTGTTGTGCCTGATACAATTTGCCGTGGGGCGTGCCATAGGGCGTCGTTGCGGCGACCGCGTTGTCGGGGCGCAGGGCTTGGCGCAGAAGAACACCGTTTTGGCCGTCTGGATGGCTTGGACATACTTCGACCCCGTGAGTTCGGTGGCGCCGGCGGCATACATCGCCTGGCAGAATATCATCAATTCGATACAGCTGTATCTGCACGGACGCCACGCCACCCAAGCCCATAATAGTCATCACAGCTATAACAGTCATCTCAGCTAAAAACAGCAGACAATACAATGCACATTAAGCGTTACATATACAGCATACTGGCCTGGGCTCTGACGCCTATGGCCGCTGTGGGCGCCGAAGTCGGCGACAGCGCCGCTCGAGGTCTCAGTTTCTACATCCCCGAAGTGCACGGCGTGGCTCGTGCACGCTACGAAGTCGATACGGACAACGGCGAGGGACGCTTCCAGATACGCAACGCCCGCGTCAACCTCTCCGGGCGTGTGCTTCCGCGCCTGCGATACTACCTCAACACCGACTTCTGCGACAAAGGTTCGGTCAAAGTCCTCGATGTCTGGGCTCGCATCGACATCGGCTCGCGATGGTTTGTGCAAGCCGGACAATTCCGCATACCCTTCGGCACGGACAACTTCCGCGGCCCCGGGACATACTACTTCGCCAACCGCTCGTACCTGGGCAAATACGTCAACAACGTCCGCGCCGTCGGCATCAAAGGACGCTACACACTGCCCTGGAGCAGCGCCAATTACATCGAGGCCGGGATGTTCAACAGCGCCACCATCTCCGACCACGACGTTTGGAACAAGGACTACGCTTATGCCGTCAAGGTCTCGCAGCAGGCTGCCGACTGGCTGCGCTTCGAGACCGGCTTCGAGTCCATAGAGCCCGGGAGCGTGCGCATGAACCTCTGGGGCGCCTCGGCCATCGTCACCGTGGGCACGCTGCGTGCCGAAGCCGAGTACATGCACACCATCTACACCCACGATGCCCACGCCTCGTCCAACGTCTTCAACATCTTTGCCGATTGGGGCATCCCCGCCAAGGTCGGTATCTTCGACCGCTGGAGTATCCAAGGGCGCTTCGATGCAATCTCCGCACATTCCGACGGCAAGAGTGTCGATGAGCAGGGGCGTCTCGAAACCACCATGCCCTCGCAACAGCGCCTGACCCTGGGCTCGGCCTTGGACTACACCTACGGCAAGGTCAATGCCCTGCTGCGTCTCAACTTCGAGAAAGTCTTTTGGGGACATGGCGGAGCGCCCGATGACGGCCACGGCAACCGCCTCGTAGCCGAGCTGGTGGTGCAATTCTGACCCCCTCCGCGACCAAGCGCAGGGTAGGGCATAGCCAAACAGTCGTAAGAGCTATAACAGCCGTAAGAGCCAAGACAATGCATCCGCCAAGACGCTGCACCACAAAAACATAAAAAAACAACGTAAGATGAACAAGATTGCACATATACCCAAGACATTCATAGCCGCGTGCGCCGCGGCCGCCCTGGCCGTTGCCGTATGTATGTACTTCGTGCCCGGCGTCCCGCCGATGGCCTTTGCCGGATTTGCAGGCATCACCGCGGCCGCCCTTGCCGTATACGGTTTTCTGTGCGGCGGCGCCTCGCGTCTCGGCGCCTACGTACTGCTGGGAGCCGCCACCCTCCTATCCATAGGCATCGTGGTCAATGTCAATTACTTCACCATAGGCAGCGGCGGCACCGATGCCGCCCCCGTGCTCTACAACAGCGACGCATGGCGCACGTGGAATGACGCACTATTCCACCTGGACGCCGGCGGCGAGGCCATACCCCCCACCTACGGAATGTACGGCGGCATTATCGCCGTGGTCATGTCCCTAACCGGCATCAGCGTCACCGCCGGACTTATGGTGAGCATGGCTGCCACGCTCATGTCCATACTCTGCTCGGGCATCATCGCCTGGCGTCTTATCGCCGACCGCCGTATTGCTGCCGTATCCATGGCCTGCTGTGCCGCCGTGTGCTACTTCCTGACTTCGGGCACGCTGCTAATCAAGGACGCCTGGGTGTGCGCATCCTTTGCCATTGTCGGCGTCGGATTTGCATCTTCCGGCAACGGCAGCTGCCGCCGCATCGTCATGCCCGTGTACATAGGCGCGGTCATGCTCCTGCTGGTGCGCCCCAATATGCTGCTGGCCATGGCTATAGGCACTGTGATGTGCATCCTCCCCGCCGCCGTCGATGCCGAGGGACGCCGAAAGGCCTGGACATATATAGGACTGTGCGCCGGATTTTGCATACTGCTGTGGGGCGTGGGCAATATCGCCCAAATCACCCCCGATGCCGGAGGAATTATCAATATAGGGATGTCCAACGAATGGATACGCTACGATGCCCCCAACCAATTGGCCTACTACAACATCATCGGCGACTACTCCGACCTCCCCGTGTACTACAAGGTGATGATGCTGCCGGTGACCGCCGCCGTGCAATTCCTCATACCCTTTCCATGGAACTGGGGACGCGACATCATCTACGGGCCTACGTCCTTTTACGCCCATATAGCCTATCCGTGGTATCTCTTCGGACTTATGGCCTTCTACTACCTCTTCTACGGACGCCACGAGTACGATATGACCGTTCCATACTTTCGTATGAAGACCGTGACGCGCCTGGTGCTGTGGAGCTTGGTGTGCTGGCTCATACCCTGCTATCTCTTCGGCGGCACCATCTCGCGCTACGGACTCATGGCCGTGCCCACGGTGGCTCCCGCCGTGGCCCTCGCCGTGCTCGGACCCAAGTACTCGATACGCACTTGGATGTCTTGGGCCGGTGTCGCCCTGCTGGTGGTACTCGTCTCCTGCTACATCATGCAAAGCATCACCTTTCCACCCACCGAGTGAAATAATCCGGTAGCCGCAGCCGTTATTATTATAACAGCCATAACAGCCATAACAGCTATAACAACCCAAAAACCGATAAAAGATGCAGATAGCCGTCATCACCATCACTCGCAATAATGTCGAAGGCCTGCGCCGTACCATCACATCGGTACGCTGCCAGACCTATGCGGACATCCTGCACGTCATCATCGACGGCGACAGCACCGACGGCACCGCCGAGGTCTTGGACGCCGAGCGCCGCAACGGCACCGCCATGGTAGAGACCGCGCCCCCCGCCGGAGTATACGACGCCATCAATCGCGGTATTCGGGTAGCCCTCGATGCCGGTGCCGATGTCATAGGACTGCTGCACGCCGGCGACACCTACGCCTCGGATGACGTGGTGGCGCAGGTGGCCGAAGCCTTTGACGAAGGCGACATCGATTTTGTCTACGGCGACCTGCATTACAGCCGAGCAGGCAGCGACAAAGTGCTGCGATACTACGGAGCGGCACACTTCACGCCCGCGATGCTGCGCCAAGGCTATGCCCCGGGACATCCCACGTTGTACCTCACGCGCCGTGCCGCACAGGTCGCAGGCCCTTACGACACCGGCTTCCGCGTCGGCGGCGACTTTGAGATGTGGCTGCGACTGTTTGAACGCACCGAGCTGCGACCGCGCTACCTGCCCCTGGATATGGTGTGCATGGACACCGGAGGCCTGTCCCAGCGTTGGTACTCGCGATTGGTGACCAATAACCGCGAACGCTTGCGCTCGTTCAGGATGCACGGCCTGCCGGCTTCGCATCTCAATATACTCAGACACTACACACACGTCTTAAAAAGCTTTATATGCCGCAAACAACGATGACCGAACACATTGAAAGACCCGGCGACACCCCGATGCCGCAACCGGAGAAGACACTGCTGGCGCTGTGTCCCGGCGCCGAATTCATGGTCAAATACCTGAGCCATGCCTACGGAGAGCAGTGGCGTGTAATCACGCGCCCCGAAGAGGGCGTGGATGTCGATGCGGCCGTGATGATAAGTTCGACGGACATCTACGATGTCACCGAAGGCAACGCCTGCGACGAGGACACCCCGGTCAAGGCCGATTCGCCCTTGGCACGCGACGAGGCCATGTTCGCCGACTACTGCCGTCGGCACGAGCTGCCCTGCCTGATACTGCGTGCGGCCAATATCGTGGGTACCGGCATGACGGGACTGCCCATGCGCATCGCTCGCGGCATCGCTCGCGGAATGCTGATGCACATCAGCGGCAACTCGGCCACCATCAGCGTCGTACACGCCATAGACGTTGCCCGCCTGAGCGTGGAGCTGCAAGACGCCCCCGGCATCTACAACATCACCGACGGCACCGACACGACAATCGACGCGCTTATAAACGCCATCGCCCACCGTATGAAGGACAAGAACGTGGGCACGCTGCGACCACGCTGGGCGCGATGGCTCTATGGACGCCGCTACTACGGCACGCTGACGCGCAACCTGACTTTCGATGACAGTCGCGTGCGCCGCGTCCTCGAAGCCGAGGGCCGTTCCACCGATATGATTAACGTCGTCCAACGACTTAATACTCACCAATATGTCCAAGACGACATCTAAGATAGCACACGCCGTGGCACAGACCGGGCCCTCGCTCAAGAGCATGGCCAAGATGCTGTTGCTCTCGCGCTGCACACGCCCATGGCCGCGTCGCGAAGATGCCCGTGGCGATGCCATCATAGTCATGGGCAACGGCCCGTCGCTGGCGCAGACCATAGCCGAGCACGGCGAGACCCTGACGTCCATGCCGACCATGGCCGTCAATTTTGCCGCCATAGCGCCCGAATTCACGCGCCTGCGACCCGGGTACTACATCATGGTAGATCCGCTGTTTTTCGCCCCCTCGGCCAACCCCAATATGCAGCGCCTGCGCCGCGCATTGGCCGATGTCGATTGGGACATGGTGCTGATAGTGCCCCGGGGCAAAGTCGGCTCCCTCGACCCGGCCATCACCGCAAATCCCCATATACACACCCTGTGTATCAACGCCGTAGGCCTCGAAGGCTGGACTTGGCTGACACATTGGGCCTACACGCACCGCTTGGGGATGCCGCGCCCGCGCAACGTCTTGATACCGGCCATAATGGCCGCTGCATGGCTCGGATTCGGCACTATATACGTCGCCGGTGCCGACCACTCGTGGATGCGCACCATCGCCGTGGACGACGACAATAACGTCATCTCCGTGCAGCCGCACTTCTACAAAGACGATGCCGCCGAGCAGAAACGCGTGGACACAACCTACCGCGGATACCGGCTGCACGACATCGTGCACAGCTTCTACGTCGCCTTCCGCAGCTATCACCTGCTCGAAGCATGGGCACGCCGCCGACATATAAACATTTTCAATATCACTCCCGGGTCGTACATCGACGCATTCGAGCGTCGAACCATCGGCTGACAAAAGCTCCTCCGGGTATTAATGGAAACTATACGAATTATAGGAAATATCCCATCGCCCACATTATTCCCATCACTCCCATTATTCCACAATTCACATTGTTCCAACCTAAGCGCCTAAAACAATGAAAATACAACGAACCTTCGATAATGGCTCCGGCCGTTTTTTAATCACTTTAATATCAATGGTTTTTATCGTAATGTCAATTTCAGCCTCCTCGACATTCGAAAAACCGGACTTCGCCTATCCGCGCGATGTGATACGCAATGCCGATGCCGCTTTGGCTCAGGCCGTCAAAGCCGGCGACGCCCCCGTGCAGCTGTTGGCTTTGATGCAAAAGACCAAAGCCGCCGAATCCATAGACGCCGATTCGCTCAAGACTTCCATAGCCGAAGTCCTGCGATACGGCGCACGCCTGAAAACACCCGACGCCAAGGCCATGTTCAACCTCTATGCCGCCGAACTTTACAACAAATATCGGATGGGCTACCGTTGGAACATGCGCGGACGCACCCTCCCCGAAGGGCCGCGTCCCGCCGACATCGCCGAATGGGACGGAAATGCCTTTACGCAAGTAGTGGATTCGCTGCTCGCCGAGGCATGGAAAGTCGCCGACGACACCTCCTTGGAGCAGTGGTCCAAAGCCGTCAAGGCCGACCGCTTCACGCGCACATACTACCCCGCAGTATGCGATTTTGTCGCATCCAAGATATTAGAAGGCGACCTGATACATTCGCCTTCGCTGACCACCAAAGTCCGCGAACAAGTCCTTGCCAAACACCCCGAAGGCTCCGCCCCGTGGATGATGTGGAAGGCCAAGATTGAGAAGCTCTCCGCCACCGACTATCAGAAGATGCCCAAGGCCATGCTCGACCTTTGGAACAAGTATAAGGCCAATCCCAACAGCGAAATCATAGCCTACACCATACTGACCACCGGAATCAACATCTCCGCCATCCTCGGAGGAAAAGAGTATCTTGCCATGCTCCAAGACCTCGCTCAAGGCGTACAGGGCACGTGGGTCGAGCCTTACACCACGAACGCTATCGCCGACTTCACCAAGCCGAGCATCTCGATACATCCCATACAGAAAGTCGGCATAGTCGGCCAAGACATCATCCTGAAATACACCGTTCGAAATGTCAAGACCATCGAACTGCGATTCTACAAATACAACGGATACCGCATCAGCTATAAGGTGAAGCCTGTCAAGACCGTTGCCTTAAACCCTAATGACTCCGACCCCACGGTGGAAGTTAAGGACAGCGTAGCAGTGCAATTGCCCGTGGGCCGCTACAGCTACACTGTCACACTTAACGGCAAAAAATTAGATGCTGATGGCGATATCACAGTCATTGAGTACCTCCCGGCGGTTACGACCAATGACAGCGGGACTTTCGTCACAATGGTCGAAGCCGCTTCGGGCAAGCCCGTCCAAGGCCTCGAATTACTCGTGGACAAAGGCACTAAAAAGAATCGATATACCTCGCCGGGCCGCACCGATGCCAACGGAACGGTGAAAATGCCCCGGTCCATAAGCGGAAACCTCTGCTACCGAACATCCGCAGGCATAGTTGATTGCAATCAGCGCATATACGTGCGTCCCGAGCGGCGGTACGACCAAAGCCCCCGCACCATGACCGTCTCCACCGACCTGTCCACCTATCGTCCCGGACAGCAAGTGCGTTGGCTCACGGTAGTGGCCGATACGGTCAAGGCTCTGCCCGGCGTCAAGCTTACCGCCGAATTGCACTCTGACACGGAGACCCTGGCCGAGGCCACGGCCGTCACCGACGAATACGGACGCGCCACAGGCACTTTCACTATCCCCGAGGACACGCGTATGGGTAGGCACAGCATATATGTTCGGTGCGACAACGCCTCGGACGTCGCGCCCTTCACCGTCGGCGACTTCAGCCTTCCGCAGGCACGACTGGACTCGCTGACAGCCATACCGGACTACGCATCCAATTCGGCTGTGATACGCGGCCTGGCTTCCACCTATGCCGGCCTGCCCATAGCCGGTGCCACCGTGACATTCAAGGACGAGGATGACGACGAAATATGCGACACCGTGACCACCGGCGCCGACGGACGCTTCGAGTTGCGTCTGGACAGTATTAATGGTACGCAAGACTCTCTGTCTTATTATATTAACAAGACTGACGCCTACGACCGATGCATCGGCGGTACCATCACGCTGACCACGCCCACGGGTACGACTATCAGCGAGAACTTCAGCTTTGACGCCATATTTCCCAACAATATTGATTTCGAGATTTGGCAAGACGGCAAGAAAACCGACCGCATTGATGCCTCCAAGCCCGTGGCGGTGAAAGTCAAGATGACCGCCCCCGATAAGACCGAAATCAAGGACGCAGCCATCACTTGGACCTTAAGGTCGGAGGAAAACGATGATGTTTACAGCGAAACGGAAAACGCGTATGACAGCGATGTCCGTCGCATAGTGCGCCGTGGCACTGCCACAACAGGCGAACAAACGTTGGACTTCTCCAAGATTGACCCCGGAGCATACACTTTGGAAATTTGTCCACAAGACTCTACTGCGGCAAAAGCCGAGACTAACCTATATGTCTACGACACCAAGGTCAACGTCACGCCCGACGGTGAAATGATATGGACGCCTGACACTCGCCTCGATGACGGCATCCTGACATTAGGCGTAAACGGCAATAAGGACATCCACGTATTTTTTGCCGCCGAAAAAGGCACGCCCGTCATCCGCCAATTCAAGGGAGGATGGCACCGCGTCAACCTCTACAACATTCTCGGCGATGATGCTTCGGGAGTGGTGTACATCGTAGGCATACGCGATGGGAAAAACTGCCAAGAAACAGTGACTTTGGGCGCCAAGCCCGAGAAGCCGAAGATGCGCATCATCACCGAGACCTTCCGCGACAAAGTTACAGCCGGAGCCCATGAGCAATGGCGACTGCGCACCGTTGATGCCGACGGCCGCGGTGTGCCCGCCGCCCTGGCCCTGAATATGTACGATACGCGTATCCTGACATTCTATTCGATGAACACCCTGCGCCCGGCTTTGGCCGACTACGGATACAGACGCGACCTGGACATCGATTGGCCGTATTATCGTGTGAGCGGATTTAGCACCTCCATCTACCCCGAATTATCGGACGTTCTCACCCTCGATTTGCCGATATGGGTATATGACACACCTCGCTTTATTCCCCGTGGCGTAGGCAACAGAATGTACAAGGCAAGCAAGAGAGAGAATAGTTTGGAAGAAGAAGAGTGCTACGAGTTGGCCGAAGATATGGCCGGTGTCCAAATGGCGAATGCTGCGGAAGCTCCCGCTCTTCTTGATCAAGTTGTAGTTGCATACGGAATAGACAGCCGCGCGGCCGAGACTCCGCGTGAAAGCGTCTTGTCGCAAGTCGAGTTCCGTAAGGACGACGTCTTGAATGCCCTGTGGCTGCCGACCCTGACGACAGACCGCGATGGATACGCCGATGTGAAGGTGGACATCCCGGCCACGCCCTCGACATGGCATTTCACGGCCACGGCATGGACCACGGACATGCGCACCGCCTCGATAAAGCAGACTGTCACCTCCATCAAGCCGCTGATAGTCAAGGCTGTCGTTCCGCAATTCATCCGTCGCGGCGACCGCGCCGAATTCCTCTCCAATATCACCAACAACACCGAAGCCCCTGCGTGCATCTCCGCCGTGGCCGAAGTCTTTGACGTCAAAACCGACTCGGTATTGGATTCACGGAAATTCGACCTCGATTTGGCCGCCGGAGCCTCGGGCATCATCTCTATGGAAATATCTCCGCGTCTGACGCTCGCCGAAGCCGACAGCTTAGGCTTCCGTGTACGCGCCGCCAATGACGTCTCGGGCGACGGCGAGCAATACGCCATACCGCTGCTGGCATCGAGTGCACGCGTCACGGACAGTCGCAACTTCTATCTCGGTGCCGCCGACAGCATCCTATCGCTCGAGCTCCCGGCCATCGAAGGCAGCGATGCGGTACGCTCGCTACACTTCACCGCCAATCCCATGTGGAGCGTCGTCGAAGCATTGCCTTCCATCACCGAAATGCCTTCATCCACGGCCATTTGCGCCGCCAACGCCTATTTCGGCACCGTCATCGCCCTGAGCCTGCACAAGGCTCATCCCGAGCTGGACATCCCCGTGGACGTCAAGCAGGCACGCGATATACGCCGCCAAGCCGTCAAGGTCCTCGCCGACCTCCAACGCCATGACGGCGGACTATCTTGGGGCAAATGGTGCAGCGAATCGTCACTCTGGGCCACGCTCTTCGTCCTGGACCGCATAGCCACACTGCGTATGGCCGGGTACGACACCGCAGACATTGATGCCCTGTGCACCGAAGCGCTCCGCTATGCGGACGAACGTGTCGAGGCGCCGGACTACACCTACGCCGCACTGCGCCCCGCGTGGGACACTCCCGCGCCGAGCCTCAACGGCCGTCAGGTCATCGACAAAACCGTACAGCATATCATCAAAAATTGGAAGAAATTCTCGGTACACAACAAGGCCGTAGCCGCACTGGTGCTCCATTACAACGGCAACCGCGCCATGGCCCGTACCATCATCGGCTCGCTTGACCAATTCGGCACACATCGCCCCGGCAAAGGCATGGAATTCCGTAATGTCCGCGACCTGCTCACCTACGGCAATCTCCTCGAAGCCTACGGCGCCGTCACCGGGCAGTCCGCACAGACCGATGCCATACGCGAATACCTGATTGTACGCCGCCAAGGCACCGATTGGGGCAACAGCGCCATCACGGCATACACTGTGGACGCCTTCATCAATAGCGGCACTTCATGGGCCTCCGACCCCGTAGCACCAAACGCCACCTTCGGCGGACGGCCCGTAGCCATATCCGATATGGACGGACGCAAAGGCATAATCGACACCGCCATCACCGACACCGGCGCCGGGACACTGACGCTGGACAAGCGCTCGAATGTTCCGGCATACGGCGCCGTCACCGATGTATACACCGCTGAGGCTTCCAAGATTAACGCATTCACCGACGGCGAAATTTCCATAGACAAGATGCTCACCGTCACCGCCCCCGACGGCAAGACATACGCCATTCGAGACGACACCGAAGTCCCCGTTGGTTCGACAGTCACCGTACGTCTCACCATCAAGGCCGACCGACCTTACAGCTGCATCACCGTAGCCGACGAGCGTCCTGCCGGCCTCATCCCGCAAGAGCAAGTGTCGCAATACGTGTGGAACAACTCGCTGGGCGCCTACCGCGAAAGCCGCCCGGATCGCACCAATTTCTACATATATTATATGCCCAAAGGTGTGTACGTCTACGAGTACAAGCTCTATGCCACCATCGCCGGCACTTACACCTCCGGCGTAGCCGTCGTCACCTGCGACCAAGCTCCCGACCTGACCGCCCACAGCGCCGGCTCAACCCTGAAAATCACCGCCGCCAAATAATGTCGACTGTGGAATTGGACTGCGGACTGTCGACTGCGGACTGCACACTGCGGACTGTGGACTGTCGAATGTGGACTGCGCATTCTTTTATCCGAGGGCTTTAGCCCGGCGCGTCATTCTTCCTTAAGGTCCCTAAGGTCCTTAAAGTCCCCACAGCCGCAATGACCATACCCTAAGATACAGACAGGGCGGACGCTTTTTCCACGGCGTCCGCCCTGTCTATGTTTTAAGGGTCTTAGATTTTGATAGAGCTTCTTATCTGTTTATCTGTCGGCGCGGGGATTGCGCTTGATTTTGATGGTGACGCGGAGCTGCTGCTCGGGATGGGCCTCGGGGTCTATCTTGCAGATGCGACATTCGAAAATATCGCCCCAGCCCATATCGAAGAAGCCGGACAATTGCGTGTTGTGGCAGCGCGGCACGTAGCCTATCAGGTATTCTTCACAGTCGTCATTGTTCTCAAGACGTTCCTGATACATCAGTGGATTGTCGTGATGTCCAAGATATTCCATGTCCTCTTGCGGTCTTTCGTCGCGATAGACGATAGCGATGGCTTCGGGGTCGTAGCGGTTGTCTGCTTCGCGTACCAGATGAAGTTTTGTCCCGATTTTCAGTTTGTCCCACACTTCGTCGGCATCGTGATACATGCGTCCGGCCACGTGGCAGTCCATGTAATAGAGTTTCTTTTTTTCCATGACGTATTGTTGTTTCTTTTGTTTGACGGTACAAAATTACCGTGACATTGACCCAAAACGTGGTACAATCAAAAAAAACAGGGGAAAAAATACGACTAATGGCGTGTGATGCACCATATCGGCGACAAAAACTATGGACAAGAGTGTCGCGTGTCAGTCAGGCCTTCGGTGAACGGCGGCGCGGTGTCGGGCCTCGATGTCCTCGGCAAGTGTCTGCGGCGCAAGTACATGCAGCCATTCGCCCTGCGAAAGCAGGTAGGCCTTGAAATCGGTAGTGGGGCGCAGCCGTATTTCGTAGTCGGTATAGTCGTCGCCGCTGCCAACGATGGTCTGCGTCGGATGTATGGGCAGGTCGCGCACGTAGTAACGCTCTTTGCCATAAGCGCGTATGGTCACGTGTTCCATCGGAATGGCCGGGTCGTAATATATGCCGTAGAAGTCCTTGAAAAACTCCGAGGCGCTAAAATCTTCGGGCATAACAAAAGTTTTAGGCAAAACTTCGAGCCGGCAAATGCGGTCAAAAGATAGTATGCGGAAGTCGTCTTTGAGCGGAAAGCGCACAAGTACATACCACCGGCGGTTGTACAACTTGACACAATACGGCTCGACTTCGTAATGCAAGATTTCTTCCGACTGGTATTTGTGGTATTCGATGCCAATCATACGCGAAGTCTTCATCGCCTCGATGGCACATCGCAGAGTTTCGCCCTCCGAAGGCACCGGTTCGAGAAGTATGCGGTCGTGTACCGCTCGGTTTTCGGCAATGATATTATTCAGAGACAGAGTGTTAGCCATCCAACTCAGGACCGAATTTCGGTCCGGGACTCTAAGGTCGGCGATGCTGTAGCGGCAGCTGTTCGAGCGGTCGCAGACGATGCGGATGCCGAAGATGTCTTCGATTTCGTCGCGGTGGCGATTGAAGGACGTGCGAGCCATCGAAATTCCTTCGTATAGGGACGAGTATTCCCAGCGGTCGCGTATTTCGTCAAAAGTCAGCGGTCCGAAGCGGTATACCGTCTCGACAAGCCATACATAGGTCTTGAAAAGCTGCTTGTGTCGCATAATCTTATTTTTTTTAGGGTCCTTAGGGACTTAGGGTCCTTGGGACTTTAGGGACTTTTGGGTTGCGGGAACTCTTGTAGCAGGGCTTCGACGCGGGCGATGAAGTCTTCATCGGGGATGTCCCATGGTATGGGATGGAGGGTGAAGCCGCGGCGCTCCATGCCTCGGAACCACGTCATTTGGCGCTTGGCAAATTGGTGTATGGCCGTCTCAAGCGATTGCACCATCTCGGCATACTTCATTTGTCCGGTGATGTATAGCGTTACGTATCGATATTCGAGACCGTAAGCCAGCAGCGTCTCCGGGTCGACGCCTCGGCCCAACAGGGCGCGCACTTCTTCGACCATGCCGTCGTCCAGGCGCGTGCGCAGTCGCTCGGAGATGCGGCGACGGCGGCTTTCGCGGTCGATGTCCATCAGGATTATCAGCGCCTCGGGGCGTCGGGAGGCATCGACACGCGCGGCCTGTGCCGCTTCGGGGTGTTCGAGGTAATAGGTCTCGATTTCGATGGCGCGTATGGCGCGTGCCACGGTGTCTACGTCGGTGGTGTTGTGCATGGTTTTCATCGACGCCAGCCGCTCGGTCAGTTTGGGCAGGGTGCAGCCGCTCAGGCTGTCGCGCAGTGTCGCATTGACGGGTACTTCGGGCAGCCGCAGGCCGCTGAGTACCGCCTCGAGGTACATTCCCGTGCCTCCGCATAGTATGGCATTGCGGCCGCGACGCCGTATGTCGGCGTAGGCCGCATCATAGTCTTGCAGATAGCGGTAGAGATTGTATTTTTCGCCGGCATCGGCGATGTCTATCAGGTGATATGGCGTATCGCCGTATTCGTCAAGGTCTTTGCCCGTGCCGATGTCCATATTGCGGTACACCTGTCGCGAATCGGCGCTGATGATTTCGGCGTCGAGATGCCGTGCAAGTGCCACGGCGCGGCGTGTCTTGCCGCAGGCTGTCGGCCCGGTGATGCAGAGATAATGTGGAATGTGGAATGTCGAATGTGGAATGGGCATGGACGACTTTAGCGACTTTAAGGACCTTAAGGACCTTAAGGACCTTAGTGACTATTTTCCTCCTTTCTTTTCGGTATTTGTCCTTCGGGAAGGTTTTACTTGAATTGGCGTTGGAGGAAGCGCAACATGTTGGCGAAGACGACGGCGCGGCTGTTGCATCCGTTGATGCTGTGGTTCATGTTGGGGAAAACCATCATGTCGCACAATATGCCGTGGCTCTGGAGTCGCGAGACATACTCGTAGGTGTTGGCCGGATGGACGTTGTCGTCAGCGGTGCCGCACATTATCAGCAGCGGACACTTGAGGTTGGCGGCTTTATTGACGGGCGAGCCGGCATTGTATCCCTCGTCGTTTTGCTGTGGGGTCTGCATGAAGCGTTCGCCGTATATCGTGTCGTAGTATCGCCAGTCGGTGACCGGGGCTATGGCGATGCAGGCGGCGTAGGGCGCATCTTGTGCGCTTGCAGCCATCAGCGCTTCAAATCCGCCGTAGCTCCATCCGTATATGGCCATGCGCTCGGGGTCGGCCCACGGCATGGCGGCTATATGGCGAGCGGCGGCCACCTGATCGATGGTTTCGTAGTGTCCGAGGTTGCGGTACACGCAGTGCATAAATTTGTTGCCGCGAGCAGCCGTGCCGCGTCCGTCGACGCATACGGTGATGATGCCTTTTTGTGCAAAGTAGTACATCCAGTCCATTTCCCAACGGTTGAGCACCAATTGCGATCCGGGCCCCGAGTACTGGTACATTACCACCGGATAGCGGCGCGAGGGCTCGAGTGTAGACGGCCGCACGATGTATCCGTTGAGCGTATTTCCGTTGGCGGGCACCTGTATCCATTCCTTGGTGACGCCCATATCGGCGTAGGTGGCACGATACTCGCTGTTGTCCAGAAGAGTGCGCAGTGTCTTGCCTGCGGCGGTGCACATGGTGTACAGCGGTGCGGTGTCTTTGTCCGAGAAGCTGTACATCGCATATCGGCATCCGGGCGACATGTCTGCATCGGCGGTGCCGCTTCCGTCGGCGGTGCTGCCCGGCACGGCCACACGTGTTACGGCACCCTTGGCATCGCGGCGCAGCACGCTGCGATCTATGGGCGTGGGCGTTGCTGCCTGAAAGTAGTGGTTGCCGGCGGCATCTGCCCCGTAGTATTTGGTGATGTCATAATCCGTGGAGACAAGTCGCGATATCAGCGCTCCGGCATACGAATATTTGTAGAGCTGCATGCGGTCGCCGTTACGGGCGCTCATGATGACCATGCCATCGGCTTGATAGGCAATATTTTGGTATGTATCGGGCGCTATCCATGCCTGCGATTCTTCGGTGTAGACGTTGCGTGCCACCGTGCTCAGGGGATTGACGGCGTAAAGTGTCATCTTGCTTTGGTTGCGGTTCAGGGCCACGGCCATCAGCGTTCCCGTGGGAGCAAAGCGTATGCGCGGGATGTACTCGATGTCGGCATCGGGTAGGGGTAAGTCCTTGGTTTTGCGCTCGTCTATCTGGTAGCTGTGGATGCTCACGCGCGAATTGGGCCGGCCTGCCACGGGGTATTTGTAGCTCATCAACCCGGGGTAGAGTGCGTATTGGTCTTTGGCGGCACATGCGCCCTGATACTGCGGCAGGCTGTACATCGGCACGGCGCTTTCGTCGTAGCGGATGTAGCACAAGACGTTGTCATCCGGCGACCACGCCAGCGAATTGGAGGTGTCGAATTCCTCCTCGTACACCCAGTCGGGTGCGCCGTTTATAATCTTATTGATGGCGCCGTCCTCGGTGACGGCTACTTCCGAGCCGTAATCTAATTTCTTGATATAGATGTTGTTTTCGCTCACAAAGGCTACCATGCGGCCGTTGGGCGAGAACGAGGCTGTGCGCACCTTGGCGTGCGCCGTGCTCAGCGGCTTGAGCAGTCGTGTGCGTACTTCGTAGACGTAATATGTGGCGTCAAAGCTGCGGCGGTAGACTTTATGGCAGTCGCGCCATACCAATATCTTGGAGCCGTCGTCGCTGAGTTTGAAGCCGTCAATGTCCGGGATTGTGGTTTCGCGTGTATGCGTCATATCGAGCAGCGTCGAGGTTTTTTGGCCGGTGCGGATGCTGTATGCGTCTATGGTGCGGCCGTCGTCGCTGAGTACGCAATATGACTCGCCGTCAGGCATGTAGGTGAAATTGGAGGGCGTGGCGGCGCGGTTGGCCGGGTAGACGTATGGCTCGAGGCCGGCCACATCAGCATTGGCCGATACGGGCGCGGCGTATGCCGCTGTCGTTGCTATGGCGGTGACAGCCAGTGCCATAAGTGCTGCGTATATTTTCATAATAATGTGGAATTATTCGTTGAGGATTTTTTAAGGACCTTAGGGTCTTTAGAGACCTTAGAGACCTTAGAGTCCTTAGGGACCTTAGGGTCTCCTCTGTTCTTAGAATAGCTTCATTTGGGGGTCGTTGTCGACTTTGGGCTTGTTGCGCTCGGCATTGCGCCGTTGGTTCTTGCCCGTATTGTCTTGGCGCACAACCCAGTCGGTATCGCCGAGGATGTCATCGATGGAGGGAGCGTCTTGCGGCTTGGCTGACTTGGGAATATTGGAAACCGACGGTCGCGGCGACGTGTTCTTTGGCGTTTGTTCGTCTATAGGCCGGTATGTGTCCTCGGGCATGGCTGTGGCTTTAGGCTCGGCGTTTTTGCGGCGTTCGTCTTCGAGTTGGCTCTTGAGCGAGGCTATGGTTTTCTCGTTGCGTTTCTTTTGCTGCTCGTACTGCTCGAGGCGGTCTTGTATCTCTTTGAGCTGACGTTGGATTTCGGGGTCGTTCAGGGGGTCTTCTTCCTCGATTTGGCGTTGCAACTCTTTGATGGTGTTTTGGGCTTTGGCGTTATTGCCTTGCTCGGCTTGCACTTGGTTCTGTAATTGTTTCACGCGTCCGCGCAATTCTTCGGCCTGCTGCCGTGCTTCCTCGGTTTGCTTTCGGGCTTCCTCGGCCTGCTGCCGTGCCTCGGCGACTTGGGCGTTGAGGGCTTCGATGGCTGCGGTGTCGGCGGCTTCTGACGAGGTATTGCCGCGCTCGGCTGCCATTTGGCCGATTTGCTCATGCAGCTCGGCATTCTCTTTTTCGTATACGGCGGCGACTTTCAATTTGTTGACCATGGATTGGCGCTCGAGTTCGAATTGTTCTTTTTCGGCTTCGAGGCGTGCCACGGTGCTTTCGAGGTCGTGGACGCGTTCGCTCAGGGCGCGGCGTTGGCGGTCGCTGCTCATCTGTTTCTGAGAAATCTCGGAGCGCTTATCTTCGATTTCGCGAGCGCGTTGTTCGAGGTTTTTCACGGAGGTCTGCAAGGCGTCGTTGTCTTTGCGCCATCGGGCTTCGGCCTCTCGTGCGGCCTCGTCTTTGAGCGAGGCTATATAAGCCCTGAGGCCATCGTCAAGACTCTTATAGAGGTACTTGCGCTGGGCCTCTGGGTCTACGGACTGCTTTAGAAAGTCCGGAAGTGACTGATTGAAGACTTCAATCACGTGGTCAAAGATGACGGCGGCTTTGTCGGCATCGTCTGTGTCCCGCGGTGGCGCCGCTGCCGGTTCGGGGCTGTCGGTCTCGCGTATGGTCTCGCGTGTGGCTTGTGCCGTATCGGCATTTTCTCGAAGGTGTCGGTACTTGTTTGACGGTGCGTCATCTCGGATGATGGCATCATCGATGTCGTCTTCGCCGTCGCTGAACCCGAGGGCCTGACGTATTTTGTCAAAGAATGGCATATCGTGTTGTTGTCGTGGTGTTTATATGTTGGGGATAGTCGTATTGTCTTGTGTGTCAGTTGGCTTGAGTACCACTCCGATACCGCGCCGTCCGTCAATGCCTATGGGCATGGGCGCGCTCAGGCGCACCACGCGCACATGTGCGCTCTCGTATTCGGCGGGTTGTGCATCCAGGTAATCCGTGTCGTAGATGCCGTCGCCGCTGTAGGGGTTGACGGTGAAATATCCCACGCCAAAGGACGTGAGGTTTTGGAAAAAATGCGTGCCCTGGCTGGGCTCTATGCGGTAGTCGCCCAAAGAAGCCTCGGCTATGAGGCGTGCGGCCGAAATCTCGGGCCACTTGACGGGTATGCCCAGTGCCGGATCGGAAGTGCCCCAGCGCCCCGGGCCTATGAGTATGTAGTTGCGGTCTTGGCGGACAAATTCGGCGTTGATGTGTGCGATTTCGGCGGCGATGTCGCGCGTGGCAGTGCTGTCAAAGTCCGATGGGCGTACGTACACCACGGTGTCTATGGCGTCTATGGCTCCGTGTCCCAGAGCGGTGTTGCTGCGCAGTATCACGCGGTCGTTGGAAGCGTTGAGCACCGTGTCTTCCACCATATCTTTGCGGTCTATAATGGGGCGTATCTGCAGCCAGTAGATGTGTCCCTTGTCGACACCGGCGCGACGGGCGTTGCTGTCGTTGATGACGCCAGCAAATTCGATTTCGACGGGGCGTCCCATGGCCTGCTGGCCTTGGGTGAGCATGAAGTCTACGGCCGGAGCCAGTGGGAATGCCTTGTCGCGCAAGATGTTGGCAAAAGTTACCACGCGGCGTCCGGGCCCGAGGTTGTTGTCTATGAGCATGTCGTTGTCTGCATCATAGGTGGACACCATCAGGTCCAGGGCGCTGTCGCCGGCGTAATCGCTGATGTTGCGCCGTACCAGGTTGAAGCTGTCGTCTACGTCGAAGCCCGAGGAGATGTCGTTGCCCAGAGCGTAGAAATGGCGCTGGGTGTCGCGCAAGGCCAGCTCGATGGTGGACGTCTGCAGCACCTTGTCCGGATGGCGCGGCGAGAAGCGCAGCGATGCGCCCCCATCGACAATGTATTTGCCCAGACCTACAGCCACTTGCGCTACGCCGTCCTCGGCTTGCTCGTCCCCCGTGGGGTAGTAGTTGAGAGACCGCCCGACGCCCGCAAAGGATGGAAAGTACAGGTAGCCGTGATTCTCGCCCACGACTTCCTGTATGATGATTGCCATCTTTTCCTGGTCGATGACGTTGCGCGTGGCGTTCATGTATGCTTTCGAATCGGCATAAAACACCGAGGCGTACACGCCTTTGATGGCATCGGAAAGTAGCTTGAGCATCCGATACGGGTCTTTGACGTGCGGAATCATATAAGTGGCGTATATGCCCGCAAACGGCTGATAATGTGAGTCCTCGAGCAGTGACGAGCTGCGCACCGCCAGCGGACGATCTACCACCTCGAAGAGGGCGAAGAAGTCCTCGATGAGCCGCACCGGGAGCTTGGCTTCCAGAAAGGCCTCGAGTATTTCGCGGTCGGAGGCGTTGCTCAGTGCCAGTTGGTAGAGGTTGTTCTCGGCCATGAATTCGTCAAAGATGTCCGTACACAGCACCACTGAACGCGGTATGCTTATGGACACTCCGCCAAAGTGGTCGCACACGGGATTTTTTTTGATGATGGAGTCCACGAAGGCCAGGCCGCGGCCTTTGCCCCCGAGCGACCCCTGGCCTATGCGTGCAAAGTTGGAGTAATGGTCAAAGCGGTCTTTCTGGAACACGGCGACTACGCCGCGGTTCTTCATCTTGCGGTACTTGACTATGAGGTCGAAGATGAGCTGCCGCACCGCATCGGCTTCGTCGAGGCTGCAAAAGCGGTGCATCTTCATCACTTCGGCTATGGGAAACATCGCACGCGAGTACAGCCACCGCGAAATATCGTTGGATGAGGCATGGTAGTATAGCGACTTGGCCGGAATTTCGAAGACGTGCTTCTGCAGGTCCTTGAGTGTGGACAAGCGCATGATTTCCTTGCCCGTGTCGGGGTCCTTGATGACAAAATCGCCGAAGCCGAAGTTGCCCATGATGGCATCGCCCAGGTCTACAGGCAGTTTCTTGGAGTTTTTGTCGATGAATACAGCACCCAGGGCCTCGGCCTCGGCGGCGTTGGAGCTCTCGGAAGATTCGATGATGATGGGCAGGTGAGGGTCGCACTTGCGCAGCCATTGCGACAGATGTATTCCGGCAAGGCTGTCCTTGGCGCCGTTGCGGCGGAAGGATACATCGCTGATGATGCCCAGCGTATGGCCGCCGTATTTCTCGTACAAGGCCACGGCCTCCTCGTAGTCGCGAGCAAGCATCACCTTGGGACGCCCGCGCATACGCAGCATCTGCTCGTGCTCGTTGAGCGCCTCGGTGGCAAAGGCCATAGACTGTTTCAGCAGAAATTTGTAGATATGCGGCAGCACCGACGAGTAAAATCGTATCGAGTCCTCCACCAGCAGTATCATTTGCACGCCCACGTCGTTGATGTCGTGCTCGGCGTTCATCTTGTCTTCCAGCAACTTGATGATAGCTAACAGCAAGTCCATATTGCCAAGCCACGAAAATACGTAGTCGATGCCGGACATGTCCTCGTGTTCGAGACGCCGCGACACCTCGCGCGAGAAAGGCGTAAGTATCACTATCGGCGTATCCGGGAAACTGCGCTTGAGGCCGCGCGCTCCCTCAAAAAAGGTGCTGATATCCACTCCGGGCATGGCCACAACCAGATCGTAGTGCTTGTTGTGCAGCTCGGTAAGGGCCGCCTCGAAATCGGACACACGAGTCACGCGAGGCGGAGACGACAAGTTCAGCGCCACATACTCGAAGTATAACTGCTCCTCCACGCGCCCGTCTTCCTCCATCATGAAGGCGTCATAAGGCGAGGCCACAAGCAGGACGTTGAATATCCGGCACTGCATAAGATCTTGGAATGCAGTGTCTTTGAGATATAATTGGCTAAGTGCGTCCTCGTTCATTCCCTGAAATCCGTGGTTAGTCCCGCAAAAGCGCTTGTCAAAACAGGCACACACGGGCAACACCCGAGTGTACACGCATAGCTGCTTTATGATGCGAAGTTAATAATTTTTTTTGAAAACTACGCTGATATGCTCATTCTAAGCTAATTTTCTCGAGCGTTTTGTCTGTGTGGGTAGAGTCCAAAGGCAAATGCAATATTACGAAAAATGACTGAAGAATTCGGC
>OLFV01001457.1_pt1 | contig 22376 bp, 15 predicted proteins | sample 1605551 | NCBI WGS metagenome assembly OLFV01 (sample SAMEA3888922, study PRJEB22519) | human gut metagenome | biome: human gut; feature: human-associated habitat; material: faeces | place: Denmark | collected 2011
GCGCAACTGGTCTATGCCTTCCTGTGAAGTTGCGAATCCTTCCACCACATTATTGACAAAGGTACGCAGACGGATGCGCGTAGCCTCTTTCTGCTCTTCCGTTGCGCTGCGGATTTCCTTGCCGAGATTGCGCACCAGTTTTTGCAGGAATTCGGAATCCCGGTTGATTTCGGGATCATTCCAGTCGATCCGGGCATATTCTCGTTCAACAAGGGAACGGACAAGCGCCGCGTTGACCGTGGTTTCATCCAGCAGCTTGTGGAAGCATAGGGACGAAACGGCGCGGAACTGCGGCGTGCTGACGCCGGGAATCTCATGAATATGGGCGGTGTTGTAGTTCTTGCCGCCGACAATGGTTTCGGCGACTTCACCTATGGTCATGATATCGGCACCGGTGAGGACAAGCTTCCGCTGCAGCTCTTCGTTCGATGCCGTGGAATCCATCTTTTTCGTGCTGCCGGTTTTACCCATCGTGTTCCTCCAGATAGGAAAATTTGCCATGAAGGTTTGGGTTAGAATAGTGAAACCGAGCCGTTTGGAGCAGCTTCATCCCGAATCTGCTCTGCGAAATCGGACGAAACGAAATTTAACCGCGCTCTTCAGCTGCGGTTCTTTCGCGCCGAAGCCGAAGGCCCGCGTCTGAAACCGCAGTCCGTCGTGTCGGAAACGGCATCCCGGCCGGGGAGAGTTTCAGCGTCAACTGCACTAGTCGCTTACCTTATGACCGCACCAGGGGCAGTACAGAATGGAAGCGGAAGGCAGAGGCTTCGCGCAGGCGGGATTCGCGCAGAAATTCGGCGCGCGCCCCAATTCAACAATGAGTTCACCTTCGCGAACAGGCACCATTTTTCTTGTTGTCTTGTAGTCAGCCGTTTTGAACACATTTTTGACGATTCCGTCAACTGTGGCCAGCACCGCCTTTTCCTGTTTCATGATGGAGATATTGAACAGTTCCTGCCCGGCTTTCACCAGATCGCCGGGCTTGACATGCACGACCCACAAGTCTCCGTTGGACGGCGCGGCCACATGCAGGGGATTGCCCGCCTCCGCCATGGGCACGGAATGAGAAGCCCCGCCCGTGGCGCTTGCCACCTTCACCTCATGGGAGAGCAGTTCGGAATCATAGCGGTATCGCACCATGATCGTCCCCTGATCGGAAACGGGACTGATGCTGAATATGCTCATTTCGTGCGGTTTGCCGTCGGAGTCGGTGAACTGCATTTCCTGGCCCGGCTTCAGCCCTTCAAACCAAACATGAAGCGGCAGATTGTTCGGGTCTCCGAACTGTGCGACAAATTGCATGGTTTTGACGGCGTCTCCGGGATGATTGAGGTAGAGTACCTCTTCTTCTTCGTTCAGCGGACGCTTGATGATGGCCGCGCAGCTTTCTACCTCGCCTCTGATGTCGACGGGGGAAAGATGCTGGAGCGGAGAATCCTCGGTCCGCTCCCGGATTGCGGCTTCCCAGTTTTCACCGAAGGCGCTCTGGTAAACCCAGTCGGCCGGGAAGCCAAGAGGCAGCCTGCCGAACTTGCCGAGCAGCAGGTTGCGGAAAGCGTCGTTGCAGTCCCGATACAAGCTCAGACGGGCCTCCCGAAGATCTCCCGGAACCTGATCGTCCGGTGTCGCAACCTGCCGCTCAAGAACCTGCAGCAAGTGCCGGACGGCTTCCTCGCCGCCGCGCTTCCAGGCTCCCGTAACGGCCAGAAAAGCGGTGTTCCATGTAATCTGCGAGCCTGGCGTCACGTCATGATAGCGCACGATCTGCCGCGTCCCGGCCAGGAAACGGAGCATATAGGGAAGAAGGTGGATATAGCCCTGTTTCATCGCTCCTTCCTGCGAGGAGGACGTGGCCCCGCCGGGCATGCCGTGTTTCACGACATCGTGATCGATTCCCAGAAAATAGGGGGAACAATAGCGATCGTAGAAGGGCATGATCTGTTTGACCACAAAGTTTGCCTGGCGCAGCATATCCTTGTCGACCAGTGTTTCCAGACCAAGTTCTTCCTCCAGATAGGCAATGGTGGACAGGGCATCACCCTGCCCGTAGGAGCGGACGGAGGCTCCGAGCTGAACGTCGAGAATGTGGGCTCCTGCCTGGGCGGCGGCTCCCACGCTGGGGACAAACAGGCCGTCCGTGTAATGGCGGTGATAATGCAGCACGAGTTCGGGCCAGCGGCGGCGCAGCGCCCCGACAAGCTCCTTCATGAAGCGCGGAGGGCAGAGGCCGGCCATATCCTTGAGACCGAGAATAATGTTGCGGGCTGCTTCGGCCTGAGTCGCCCCCATGACGGAAGCCACCATATCAAGCGTGGCTTCGGTTACACCAAGGTAGTGCTCGACATCAAACCCCTTTGTCCATGAAAGTGAGACGGCAGGTTCAAACACGACGTCCCCGCGGGACATGACGACTTCCGCGAGTGGGCGCATGTTTCTGATATCGTTAAGAAAATCGAAACACCTGATGATCTGGTAATGATCACAGATCATTTCCCCGGTAATCTGCATCAGATTCCGGGGCTGGGGCGTATAGCCGAGAACATTGGTGGAACGCACCAGAATCTGTTTCAATGTTTTGGGAGCGAAGCGGTTCCAGGCCGCGGCTTCGCTGAAGGGGTAGGTCATGTTGGCCATCATGGCCACATGGAAATGCGCGCCCCCGCCGTTTTCAAGCGAGAAAAAGCTGCAGTTGTCCAGATAGGGGCCGACAAGCTGATCTTCCGCCAGACGGAAACGGTTGCCGCTGTTGGACTGTGTACCGTCACGCGTGGTGGTGTCCGTCAGATGCACCTTGCCGGAATCCCGCAGAAACGAGAGCAGAGCGGCGCGATCCTCGCGCGGGTAGGGAGAGGGCGCCCTTCTGAGCTGGGAAGGAATGGAGGGAAGAACGGGGTTGAATTCGGGCAGGCGGGGCGTATCCGCCGTACGGTATTCTCCAAGCTGGACATAGGGGTTGTAGCCCCGAGCGGAAATTTCCGCTACAAGGCGGGTCAGACGTTCGCCTTCATGGGGCATGTCCTGGAAGTTCATGAGTTCGGGCGTGTCGGCGACGAAACTCGTATCGAACGCTGCGTCGCAGAACGCCTTGTTGTTCAGAATATGCCGATAGAAGGGGATGGTCGTTTTCAGCCCGCCGATGCTGTATTCATCCAGCGTGCGCTCCATGATGCCGCGCACCTTGTCCCATCCTGAACCGTACGCGATGAGCAGAGCCCCGGCCGAATCGTAGTTCGAGGGGAATTCATACCCGGCGGACAGGTTGGAGTCCAGACGCACGCCGGGGCCGCCGGGGGAGACATAGCGCCGGATACGCCCGGCGTTCGGGGAAAAGTTTTTCTGCGGATCTTCGCAGTTGATGCGCACCTGCATGGCCGTGCAGGAAGGACGCGTGTTTTCCGTGGTCAGAGTCAGAGGTACGCCGAAGGCCACGGCGATTTGCTGTTCCACAAGGTCGATGCCGTACCGGCATTCCGTGATGCCGTGTTCCACCTGCAGGCGCGTGTTGACTTCGATCATGTACGGCGTGCCGTCCTGCGTGACCAGAAATTCGACAGTAGCCAGCGACTGGTAATGTACGGCGCTGACCAGACGGCGGGCATATTCCTTGAGACGTGCGCGCAGTTCCTCGGTCAGCCCGACCCAGGGGGAGGGCGTGATTTCGATCAGCTTCTGGTGGTTACGCTGGATTGAGCAGTCGCGTTCGTCAAAGGCGAAGACGTTGCCGTGCGCGTCCGCAATAACCTGGATTTCTATATGGCGCACATGTTCCAGATATTTTTCCACAAACAGGCGGGGGTTGCCGAAAGATGCCTCGGCCATGGTGGATGCCTTGAGAAAGGCGTCTTCCAGTTCTTCTTCATTGCGGATGACGAAAATGCCGCGTCCGCCGCCGCCGCCTTCCGCCTTGAGCATGGCGGGCAGCCCCATCCGCTTGATGATGGAGCGGGCTTCCGCCACGTCGACGGCTCCCTCGGACCCGGGCACCACAGGAACATCCAGGCTCATGGCCAGCTGCCTTGCCTGAACCTTGTTTCCCAGAAGGTTCATGGATTCCGCTGTGGAACCGATGAAGACAATTCCCGCCTCGGCGCATTTGCGGGGGAAGCTCTCATCTTCCGACGCGAAGCCCCAGCCGGGATGGATGGCGACAATGCCGCGCTTTTTGGCCTTGCTGATGATAAGATCAAGATCGAGATACGCATTGGGATCCGCGCCCAGCAGCATGAGTTCCTGGGCCGAGGATGCGGCGGGGGAAGTCTTGTCGATATCGGTGGCCGTCATGACGGCGACGGCATGAAAGCGCTCGCGGATGGAGCGGCAGATGCGCCGGGCCGGGATGCCGCGATTTGCGACGAGAATGGGTTTATTTTTGAGAAATGCCCCCAACTCTTCCATCGTTCGAAATGCCATTGTTACCTCTTTGAGTCAGCTTTGCGCATGGGCGCAAGTGAGCCGCCGATAAATTTTTCTCTGCCGCGCTCGGTCGCGAGACACAGGGCACCGTCCCCGTCAATCCCTTCCATGATTCCCTCGACGAGTTCCGGGCATTTCTCCCCGCTCGCGGGCTGGGCGTTCACAAGTCGCACCGGCTGCCGCCGGAAGGCGAGACAGGCGCTCACCATATTGAACCACCAGTCTTCCCCGTCGGATATCATTCCGGCTGAAGATATCTTTTGTGTGTAGCAGAAAAATATGTGCTCCACAAGCGAACGCCATAATGTGAAAACTTGTCCGAAACCTTGCTCGACGTGATGCTGCGCGGATGGAAGAAGGAGCGGGGGGCACAGAGGTCCCGCCGGAAAGGCGTGTTCTTCCCTGAGGAGGGAGGAACACGGCGCGGACGCCAGATTGATGCCTATTCCCGCTATCAGGGTTCCGTCACGTTCCTCCAGCAGAATGCCGCCGATTTTTCGCCATGCATGGGGAGCCTCTGCGCTGCCGCGCTGCAGAAGATCGTTCGGCCATTTCAGAAACACGGGATATCCTGCCGCGTTGAGTCCTTCCGCCAGCAGGGCTCCCACGGCGAGAGACGCTGCCCCGGACGCAAACACTCCCTGCAGCGGAAGCCGGAGTGCGGCGTACAGGTTTCCCGGGGGCGATATCCAGTGTCTTCGCAACTGTCCACGCCCGGAACTCTGCATGTGCGCGACAACGCTGCCCCATTCCGGAAACTCGCCGAACGCGGTCAGCGCGTGCGCGAGATCGAGGCTTGAAGTGGAGGCTCCCGCCAGATACAGTGGGACCGGCGCGCCCGCCGCACTTCCTTCCAGCCAGGGGACTTCTCCGGACGGGGGCCCGAGAGGAACGCCCGGAGCGAGCGGAGACTCGGCCAGAAGGGCGGAGGAAAACGGCGCGGCGATTTCCCGTCCGGCGGAATCTTTCCAGCCCTGATGCAATAATCTGATGATGGAGTACACGAAATGGCATCCTTGTTTCTGGCCGGCGGAGCCGTACGTGACATGCTTCTTGGAAGGCCCGTACATGACATGGATTTTGCGTTTTCCGGCACGGAAGAAGATTTTGTACAACGCTTTCCCCATGCCCGCAAGACGAGTGAACACCCGCCGATCTGGGTCGCCGGGGGCTTCGAGTTCTGTCCGCTGACAGGGGGATCGCCTGACGAAGACGTGATGCGGCGCGATCTGACTGTCAATGCCCTGTTACTGGACGACCGCGGCAGGCTGTATATGCACCCGAGATCGCTGGATGATCTGCGCGAAGGCGTACTGCGCCCTGTTTCGACATGTGCCTTTTTCGACGATCCCGCGCGCGTGTATCGTCTTGCCCGTCTGGCCGCGGCGCTGCCAGACTTTTCCCTGGCGGAGGAGGCTGTGGAGCAGATGCGCGAAACAGCGGCGCATGGCCTGCTGGAATCGCTTCCTCCGGAGCGGGTGTGCGGGGAAACACTCAAGGCGCTTGCCGCCCCGCGTCCTTCCCGTTTTCTTTCCGCGCTGGAACGGGGCGGATGCCTGCGTCCCTGGTTTGCCGAACTGGCCGGGTGTTCGGATATCCCGGCGGGGCCGCGTCCCTGGCATGACAATTCCGTACTTGAGCATACCGGGGAAATCATGGATTCCATTGCGCGGAATTCCGGGCTGCCCGCCGGAAAAAGAGAGTTGGCCGTGTGGATGGGGCTGTGCCATGATCTGGGGAAGGCCGAAACTGATGCGGCGATGCTGCCCCATCATTATGGTCATGAACTCCGGGGTGAGCTTGCCGCCCGTACTCTGGGGGGCCGTCTGGCGTTGCCGAAGCGTTTCATCCGTGCGGGCGCCATGGCCGCCCGCCTGCACATGAAGGCCGGAATGCTTGAGAAGCTCCGCCCCGCGACTTTGCGCGACACGTTATGGGAAGTCCATACCATGCGGCTGCACGAGGAATTCTGGGCGCTTGCCAGTGCTGACAGCGGGCGGAGGCTCCAGGCCGAGGCCGACGCAGCACTGGATTGTATTCTCAGGGTCAGACTGCCGGAAGAGAAACGCGGGCAGGGAGAAGCCTCCGGCCGCTACCTCCGCGAACTGCAATGCCAGACTCTGGCGCAGGCTCGCCGGGCGGAGGGAGAACAGACGTAGCCGCATTCTGCAACGGCACATTCCGACACGAGGATTCCCCTGCTCCGCAACATGAAATGTTTCGGAGCGCAGCCGCCGTGAGCGAGCCGAAATCGGCATTGAATATAACGTATTGGATCTGTTCCAGAAAAGTGTTGAAAATACCCCTGACCGCCGGAGGCGCGAGTGTAGCGAGCTATGGAGCGACGCCCCCCGCCGCATGGTCATGCTGCATGGAGCCGGGTGAAGCATGGCTTCACGAAGGCGCAAGCGAGCCGGCCGTGGATATATGTTGCCTTTGGCCCGTGCGGGACAGGGGCTTGCCTTTGCGGCAAGGAATATGCCGCCTGTGCCGGAGCAAAACCATACGCTCCGCGCAACACTACCAACACGGTTCTATGGCTGCATGGCATCAGAGCATCTTGCTCATGAAAAGCTCCACGGAGTCGCGCAGGGCGAGGCTCCGGCGAAGGCGTGAAACCTGCGGGCCGGAACATAGGATCTGGCCGCAGCTGTTTTCATACGCAAAATGCTCTAGACCTCGAAGAGCATTTCCAGATCCTCGCGGGTGAGAGACTTCCACGAATCCTGACCTGGGATGACGGCTTCGGCCACGCCTCGCTTCATGTCCTGCAGCTTGAGAATTTTCTCTTCCACGGTATTCTGACAGATCAGCTTGTAGGAGAAAACCTGGCGAGCCTGGCCGATACGATGGGCACGGTCGGTAGCCTGGCTTTCCACAGCGGGGTTCCACCACGGGTCGTAGTGGATGACGTAATCCGCACTGGTAAGGTTGAGGCCCGTTCCGCCCGCCTTGAGCGAAATGAGAAAGATGGGAATATCCGGGCTGTTGTTGAAACGATCCACCTGTTCCAGACGATCCTTGCTGGAACCGTCGAGATAGCAGAAGGGAATGTCCGTCATCTGAAGCCAGCCGCGAATCTGCTGAAGCATCTGCACGAACTGGGAGAAGACCAGCACCTTGTGGCCTTCCTCCACAATATCGAGGATCATGTCCTTGAATGCCTCGAACTTGCCGGAAACCATATTGGCATTGAAACCGGGCATATCCATCTTGAGCAGTTTGGGATGACAGCAGATCTGACGCAGTTTGAGCAGTGCATCCAGAATGGACATCTGGCTCTTGGCCATACCCTTTTCGGCCACGTCGGCCAGCACCTGATCGCGCAGCTTGCGGGCCAGAGCCGCGTAAAGTTCCGCCTGCTCCTCAGCCAGAGCGCAGTAGGTGACGCTTTCGATCTTGGGCGGCAGATCCTTGACGACCTCGGCCTTGGTACGGCGCAGGATAAAGGGTTTGACGCGTGAACGCAGATATTCAAGGGTTTCGGCGTCGCCTTCCTTGATCGGTTTGATTACGCCGCGCTGGAAGGCGTGCTGGGAACCGAGGAAGCCCGGCATGAGGAATTCAAACAGACTCCACAGTTCGAACAGGTTATTTTCAATGGGCGTGCCGGAAAGGCACAGCTTCATGCCCGCGTGAATGTTGCGTACCGAACGGGCGGTAATGGTGTTCGGGTTTTTGATGTTCTGCGCCTCGTCCAGAATAATCGCGTTGAAATTGTGCTGTTCCAGCTCTTCAAGATCACGGCGCAGCAGGGCATAGGTGGTGATGACCAGATCAGCGTCCGCGATCTTGCGGAAGATATTTTCCCGCCGCGTACCGTAGACGATGACACGGGAAAGATTGGGAACAAACTTGGAAGCTTCGCGATCCCAGTTGGGCAGTACCGAGGTGGGCACGACAATCAGGTTGGGCCCCGTGGCCCCGTTGTTGACCATGTGCTGGATGAAGGCCAGCGTCTGGATGGTTTTGCCGAGACCCATTTCGTCAGCCAGAATGCCGCCGAAGCCGTACTCATTAAGAAAGTTGAGGTAGGAAACCCCCTGTAGCTGATAGGGGCGCAGTTCCGCCGCCAGCCCCTTGGGCATGGAAACCTGTCTGACTTCCTGGAAGTTGCGTATGCTGTCCCGCAGTTTGCTCCAGAAGGAGTCTTCCTGGGCGGCGGGGAGGTCTTCCAGCAGGCTGTCCAGCACCGGGGCTTCATACTGCTTGAACTGACGCTTGGGCGGCTTGGCAGGATCAAGGCCGAGCACCTTGAGCTTGTGCGCCAGCTTTTCCAGCCAGGATTCCGGCAGGCTGGCGTAGGAACCGTCCTTGAGCTGCACATAGCGCTTGCCCTTGAGCCAGGCTTTCCAGATACGTTCCAGCGGCAGGCTTTGCCCGTCGTATTCCACCTGAATATCCAGGGAAAACCATTTGTCCTTCTCATTGCTTTCAATGCTGGCATTGACCATGGGAGAGGAAGCGCGCACCTTGTAGCGGGAGAGCGTCGCTTCGCCATACACGCGCCAGTTTTCCACCAGAGTGGGATAGGAGTCCAGCAGGAAGGCGATGGCCTCTTCCGGCTCCATGAACCAGAGCCGGGTGCTGCGAGGCTGGAAGCGCATATCCGCAAGCTGGCTGATCAGAGAGGATTCCTCCTTCTGATCCCGTCGGATCAGAAAAGTTTTGCCTTCAAAGATATAGCTGCCTGTCTGGAAATCCGGATTCGGGCCGGGCAGAGTGAATTCTCCGTGTACGGTTTCATAGATGTTCTGCACTTCCAGCGTGAGCAGGCTCCCTTCTTCATCGAGGAACAGCTTGGGGTTATAGGTGGCAGGCTGGAAAGCGGGTTCCATGATTTTGAGGAATTCATCCTGCTCATACAGTTCCGAAGAGGGCAGACGGGTCCAGACCCGGTCGAGAAATTCCGAAATATCTTCCTGAGGAACCAGCGGGCCGTCATGCACCAGAGACTGGATTACTTCATGGTGCAGACAGGTCTGCACCGGGTAGAACCCCTGGTTCCAGCATACCCACAGCGGCATCTGGCCATGAAAAGTGGCGCACCCCCTGTGCGCGGGACCGGTTTCGCTTTCATCGTCGTCGTCCACTATGGAGAAGGGCTGCTTGCCCTCGCGCTGAAGCATCACGTCAAAGCGCAGACCCTCCTCGTCAAGGTGCGGTCTGAGTTTGAGCGCCATGGGTGAACTTTCAATGCGGCAGGGAATTTCCGTATCCTGCCAGTACAGGTAGTCCTCATTGCGGATTGCCCAGAAGAACCAGGATAACAGTCCGTCAGGGATTTCCACCCGATGGCCGTAATAATCCAGATACTGCGCGATCTGGCGGACGACCTGCGGCAGTTCGGGGGAATGTTCACACCATTCCGGGTTGCGCAGGATATGATCGAGCGTGATTTCCTGCCGTACTGATGACAGCCCCGTTTTGTTCTGCCGCGCACGGAAGAAGGCGACCGAAAGCCGGCCCGGTTCGGGATAGAAGCGGAAAAGAAAATAGTGACGGCCTGTTTCCGGTTCAAAGGTGCCGCCGAAGAAATTGCGGAAACTGTGCCGCCACTCGCTTTTGGGTTTGGCTTCTTTTTCCGGTTCGCCTTCAGAGGCGGCAAGGGAGGCGACAAGCTTCTGCGCGACCGCCGCGATATGGCGGCAGGGGCCATTGAATGCCTCCATGCAGTTGCAGGCGCCGTCCACCCGCTGATCTCGGAAATTAATTGTCAGAACCGGTTTGTACGCCTGAAAATCTTCGCCCTGAACCGTGCCTTCCGCAGTCCAGACTTCCCCCTCCTCGCGCAGAGTGAATTTTCCGACGCCGCCGTCGGCCAGGATTTCCCGGCCGAAATCGGCAATGTATTCCGGCAGCGTGCTGTCGATATATTTTTGCGTCAGGCTGCGAGCGGCTGTTTCCTCTCTGCGATTCATGGCAAAAGACCTCAGGTTGCGCGAGGGTTGCGGATGAATAAAAAGGCTCCCGGATCAGCGGGCCTTAAATACGACGATAATCGTACACTAGTACACATGGCGGCAGTTTTCAAGGGGGGAGAACTATGGTATGGACATTTTATGCATATTTTTTCCTTTCACTCCCTCGGGATGCTGCTCCTTCTGCTGTTTCTTCCTCTCTGTTCCCCTGCTGCGGAGACAGGCGCACTTGCCCGCGCGTCGGGTGGAGAACCCGTTTACGGCGGCCGCATTCTGATGGGCAGCATCGGGGAGCCATCCAACCTGATTCCCTATCTTGCCTCGGATTCCGCCTCGCAGGAAGTGGCGGGACTGCTGTACACGGCTCCGCTTGAGTATGACAAGAACCTGCAGATTGTGAAGCTTGCCGCCGAGGAATGGGAAGTTTCCGAGGACGGGTGCTTCATGCGCTTCAAGCTGCGGGAAGGGCTGAAGTGGCAGGACGGCGCCCCGCTTACCGCTGATGACGTGACCTTCACCTACAAGCTGATGATCGATCCGAAGACGCCTACGGCCTACGCGGCAGATTTTCTCAATATCAAGGAATACCGCCAGACCGGATCATTGTCGTTTGAAGTGCGTTATGCGGCCCCTTATGCCCGCGCGGCCATAACATGGATGCATCCCATTCTGCCCAGGCACATTCTGGAAGGGCAGGATATAGTTACAACGTCTTTTGCGCGCAATCCGGTGGGAGCAGGGCCGTTCAGGCTGAAATCGTGGGAGAGCGGCAGCCGCATCATCCTGGAGGCCAACGAACTGTATTTCAAGGGTCGCCCCTGTCTTGACGAGGTCGTCTACCGCATTATTCCAGACCTTTCGACCATCTTTCTGGAAGCCAGAGCCGGCAGGATCGACTTTCTCGGCCTGACCCCCCAGCAGTACCTGCGTCAGACAGTCGGCCCCGAGTGGGAACGGAACTGGAAGAAATACAAGTATCTTTCCGCCGGATACACCTTTCTGGGCTTCAATCTGAAAAGTCCCCTGTTCCGCGACCGCCGGGTGCGGCAGGCCCTGTCCATGGCTGTGAATCGTGATGATGTCATCAAGGGGGCTTTATGGGGGATGGGGGAACCCACTACAGGTCCGTACAAGCCGGGCACCTGGGTCTATAACAACGCGCTCAGTCCCTATCCGTTCGATCCCGCCGGGGCTTCGGCGCTGCTGGCGGAAGCAGGCTGGACTCCCGGCCCGGACGGAGTGCTGCGCAAGGACGGCCTGCCGTTTCACTTCACCATCCTGGTCAACCAGGGCAACGGAGAACGGGTCAAGGTCGCGACCATTCTGCAGCAGCAGTTCAGGGCCATAGGGGTACGAGCCTCCATACGCACCGTGGAATGGGCAGCCTTTCTCAAGGAATTTGTGCATCCGGGCCGTTTCGACGCGTTCATTTTGGCGTGGAACATTCTGGACGATCCTGATATATTTGATGTGTGGCACTCTTCCGCCATTTCCGCCAATGGGCTCAATTTTGTGAACTACCGCAACGCCGAGGTGGATGAGCTGCTCGAAAAGGCCAGAGCCACGGCGGATCGGGCGGAGAGGAAGCGCCTGTATGACCGGTTTCAGGAAATCCTGCACGAGGATCAGCCTTATCTCTTTCTGTACGTGCCGTATGCCCTGCCCATGGTACAGGCCAGGTTCCGCGGCATAGAACCGGCGCTTGCCGGGATCACCTATAATTTTGATCGTTGGTGGGTTCCCAGGGCTTTGCAACGATAGCAGGTGACGCATGAGCAATCTTCACACTCAGGATCAGACTCCTTCCCCGGCGCCATCAGTCCATCCCCCCACTGAGCAGGAAAGGCTTCAGCCCCACAGGCGCGGCAGCATGCCCCAGGCCGACGAAATCGTCCACGCGCTGCTGCGTCACAATCCCGGCGCGAACGAAGCCATGATCCGCAAAGCCTATGACTACGCGGCAGCCGCACACGCCGGTCAGATGCGTCTTTCCGGCGAGCCGTACATGATGCATCCCGCCTCGGTGGCGTTGACCCTTGCCCAGATGGGTTTTGACGAGCATACCGTGGCGGCCGGACTGCTGCATGATACCGTGGAGGATACCAGCGCCTCCATTGACGAGCTGGAAGCGGAATTCGGGGAACAGGTGGCGGATATCGTCGACGGCGTAACGAAAATCAGCCAGATGACCTTTGACACCAAGGAAGAGGCTCAGGCCGAGAATATCCGCAAGATGATCCTGGCCATGTCGCATGATATCCGCGTGCCCATCGTCAAGCTGGCAGACCGTCAGCACAACATGCGCACGCTCCAGTTCCAGAAGCCGCACAAGCAGGTTTCCATCGCCCGCGAGACGATGGATATCTATGCGCCACTTGCCAACCGTCTGGGGCTGCATCTGATTAAACAGGAGCTGGAGGATCTCAGCTTCCGCTATCTCAAGCCGGACGTGTATTCCCATATCACAAGCTGGCTTGAGGACAACAGAATGGAGGAGCGGCAGCTCATCTCCCGGGTTATTGAGAAAATTCGCGGCATCATGGAGGAAAACGGCATCAAGGGCCGGGTATTCGGGCGCATCAAGCAGATTTACAGTATCTACCGCAAGATGCAGCAGCAGGGCACCACTCTGGATGAAATGCACGATATCATCGCCTTTCGTGTGATCGTGGGCGAGCTGCGGGACTGTTATGCCGTGCTGGGTCTTGTGCATGCCCTATGGAAACCTGTGCCCGGACGTTTCAAGGATTATATTTCCATGCCCAAGGCCAACGGGTATCAGAGCCTGCACAGCACGGTCATAGGACCTGAAGGTGAACGGGTGGAAATCCAGATCCGCACGGAAGAGATGAATAATCTCGCTGAACACGGCGTAGCCTCTCACTGGATGTACAAGGAGCGCCATCATGCCATGAACATGCGGGACATGCCGCAGTTTGAATGGCTGCGGGATCTGCTCGATCGCCAGCGCGACGAGACGGATTCCCGCGAGTTCATGCAGTCCTTGCGCATGGATCTGTTCAAGGACGAAGTATATGTCTTCACTCCGCGCGGCGCCGTCAAACAGCTTCCCGAAGGAGCGACCCCGCTGGATTTCGCCTTTCTCATCCATTCCGACATCGGGTCGCATTGTGTGGGAGCGAAAATCAACGGCAAACTGATGCCCCTGTCCACTCCTCTCAAGAGCGGCGACACGGTGGAGATCATCACCGACAAGAACCGTCTGCCCAGCCGGGACTGGCTCAAGCTGGTCAAGACGGCCAAGGCCCGCAGCCGTATCCAGCACTATATCCGCACCGAAGAACGTACGCGGGCCATCGAGCTTGGCAAGGACATGCTGGAGAAGGAAGGGCGCAAGCTGGGAGTCAATGCGGGAAAGGCCGCCAAGGACGGCACACTGCAGCTGCTGTTGCCGGAATATTCACTGAACTCCCTGGATGATCTTTATGCCGCGGTGGGCTATGCGCGTCTGACTCCGCGCAAGGTGCTCAATCGTTTTATCACCTTGACCCGGCCGCAGGAGGAGGAAGCTCCCATTGCCCCCGTGCCCAGGGATACTCCTTCCAGAAAGGTATCGGAAGGGATCACGATTCAGGGGCTGGACGATACGCTTATCCACTTCGCGCGCTGCTGCAATCCGGTTCCCGGCGATGCCGTGGTCGGGTTCATCAGCAGGGGGCGCGGGGTGATCATCCACACCCTTGACTGCCCCAACATGCAGAATCTGGAGCCGGAACGGCTGATTTCAGTCAGTTGGAACAACCAGGAAAGCAAGCCGTTCCCCGCAAAAATCCACCTTATCGGCAGGAATGAGAAGGGGCTGCTCGCCCGGCTCAGCAGGACGCTCTTTGAACAGGATATCAATATTGATACGCTCCAGGTCTATTCCATGGTGGACGGGCGTGCGGAAATGGATTTTACCGTAGAGGTCAGGGATGCCGTGCAGCTGTATCAGACTATTGAAAAGCTGCGCGGCATTTCGGGGGTGGTGGAAGTGGCGCGCGGTTCATCCGACGACGAGTGAGAAACGGGAGTCCGCATGCTGCACGGGGCGCGCGGGCGCATCGGCTGCGTGTCCCGTGTTTTGTGGCCTCTGCGCGAAATGTCTTGCGAGGGAACGGTCCTTGCCGTATGACAGTGCGTCCGCATTCCGTTTTCCGGAAATGCGTTCGGCAATATATCTTCAGGGGAGTTCCACATGCACGAGAATGACGACAGGTCGGGCGTGGGTGCCGTGAACCGGTTTCTGAACATGGTGGAAAAGGCAGGCAACAGACTGCCTCACATCACCATGCTGTTTATTTATGCGCTGGTTTTCATCTGCCTGCTTTCCTTTGCTCTTTCTTTTGTCACGTTTCACTACAGACATCCGAATACGGGCGAGACAATTCAGGTGCTGAACATGCTGTCCGGGCCGAGACTGGTCGAACTGCTGGTGTCGTCAGTCAGAAACTTCATGAACTTCCCGCCGCTCGGCATGACCATTGTGGCCACGATGGGCATAGGCATCGCGGAAGGCAGCGGATTCATTCATGTTCTGCTGAAAAAACTGCTCGGCATCATTCCTTCCCGTGCGCTGACTCCCGCGGTCATTATGGTTTCCATCCTCTGCCATATTGTGTCCGATTCGGCCTATGTGGTGCTGATGCCCGTTTCCGCCCTGATGTTCTATGCCAGCGGCCGTCATCCCCTGGCCGGCATCGCCTGTTCCTTTGCCGGACTTGCGGGCGGCTTCACCGCCAGCTATACTCCTTCAATCATCGATCCCGTGATGCAGAGCTTCACCCAGGCGGCTGCGCGCAGCATAGACCCCGGCTATTCGGTCAATGTGCTGTGCAATTATTTCTTTGCCGTGGGAGGCACGTTTTTCGTCATTGCGGCCTGCTGGTTCATAACCGACAGAATTGTCGAACCCCGTCTGAAAATGACCATGCCGCTGGACGAAGGTCTGGAAAACAACCCGGAACTCCAGCTGCATCCCGTCAGCGATATCGAAAACAGGGCCTTCCGCCGCGCCTGTCTGGCATGGGCCGTGTTCGGTCTCACTCTGGCTGCGCTCTGCTGGCCGGAAAATTCCCTGTTTCGCGCTCCGGACGGCAGTCTGACCAGCCCCCAGGCTCCGGTCATGCAGGCCATTGTGCCGCTGCTCTTTCTGTTTTTCGCTGTGCCCGGTCTGGCATACGGTTTTGCCGCGAAAACATTCAGCGATTCCACAGCGGTCATCAGGTCAATGGAAAATGTGCTGAAAATGCTGCTTTCCTTCCTGGTGTTCGCCTTTTTCGCGGCACAGTTCCTTTATGTGTTCGGAACATCCAATCTCGGCACGCTGCTGGCCATCGCGGGTGCGGAATTTCTGAAATCTCTGGCCATGCCTTCAGGATTCACTCTGTTCGGGATTATTCTGCTGACCGGCTTTCTGAATATTTTCATCACATCGGCCACCTCCAAGTGGGCTATTCTGTCCACCATCTTCGTGCCTATGCTGATGATGCTGGGCATCTCTCCCGAACTGACGCAGGCCGCCTTCCGGGTGAGTGATTCCGCCGTGAATGTTTCCACACCTCTGTTTCCCTTTTATCCGCTGCTCATCATGTACTGCCAGAAATATGCGAAGGCCGCGGGGGTCGGGACGCTGTGCTCGATGATGCTGCCCTATACGCTGGCGCTTCTGCTGGTGCTGACAGTTGTTCTGTATGCCTACTGGGGGATCGGCATTCCGCTCGGTTTCGACAGCGGCTATGTGTATCCTCCAGCCCATTGATTTTTTTCGGGAGTTGTCATGAGTCAGAACTATGCGCACATGCTGACGGAACGTTTTCTGCGCTATGCGGCCGTCAATACCCAGAGTGACGGATCAGCCGGACAGGTGCCCAGCACGCCGGGGCAGCTTGAGCTGGCCCGTATGCTGTCTGGAGAGCTGGAAGACATGGGGCTTGAGAATGTCCATGTTGATGAGCACGCCATTGTGACGGCCGTCCTGCCGGCCACCATGCGTGGAGTTCCCCGCATCGGCTTTGTCGCCCACCTGGATACGGTGGATGTGGCGCTTTCACCGGAAGTACATCCCCGGATACAGCGTTTTGACGGCGGGGATGTCTGCCTCAATCCGGAGCGGGATATCTGGCTGCGGGTGGCGGAGCATCCCGAACTCCTGCCCTACAAGGGGCAGGAGATCATTTTCACCGACGGAACCAGCGTACTCGGTGCGGATAACAAGGCCGCCATTGCCAATATCATGACAATGCTGGAAATCATGACCTCGGAGCGTCCCGCGCATGGGGAAATCAGGGTTGCGTTCGTGCCGGATGAAGAAATCGGACTGTGGGGTTCCAAGCTGCTTGATCTGGAACGTTTTGACGTTGATTTCGCATACACTATCGACTGTTGTGCGGTGGGGGAACTGGTGTATGAAACTTTCAATGCCGGCTCCGTGATCTTCGAGATTGACGGCGTGACGGCGCACCCCATGTCGGCCAAGAACGTGCTGGTCAATCCGCTGCTTGTGGCGGCGGATATCATGGCCGGGTTCGATCGCGCGCAGACGCCCGAGCATACCGAGGGCAAGGAGGGCTACTGGTGGTTCGTCGGAATGGAATCCAATCCCGCTCATGCCACCCTGCGTATGCATATCCGCGACTTTGACAGGGAACGCTATGAAGCTCGCAAGGCATATGTGGGAAAAGTGGTGGAGTACGTTCGCGCGCGCCACCCGGGGGCGAGGATTGACTGGAAGGCGGAAGACGTTTACGGCAACATCAGCAATACGCTGGGAGAAAGTGATCGCTACCCCATTGCGCTCATGTACGAAGCCTTGAGGGCTCTGGGGATTACGCCCAATACCATTGCCATGCGCGGCGGCACCGACGGATCGGCGCTCTCCGCCCGCGGCCTGGTGACCCCCAACTACTTCACGGGGGGGCTGAACTTCCATTCCTTTGCGGAATTCTTACCCATACCCTCGTTTCTCAAGTCTCTGGAAATGACGCTCAAGATTCTGGAACTGGCAGCAAAAGACAGATAGAGTCATTCACGCATCCGCCGGGCTGAAACAGTGTTCGGCGGATCTGTGATACCGTGACCAGTATGCCCTTTCCAAAGTGTTCCTGCGGGGGCATGCCCGGAAACAGGTCAGGCGCGCAGCGCTTCTTCCGCATGGCGCAAAGCCGCTTCGTACTGTTGGTGCTTTCCTCCGGCAAGGGGAATTCCGTGCCCACGAAAAAGGCGTCATCTCCTTCCCCTCCCTTGAGGGTGGAACTGCTGGCGACATCGACGGAAATGAAATCGCTGCCTGTGCCGGCATCAAGAGCGCTTTTGACAAGCGTGCCGAGCTCGAAGACGTCATCGCCGCTTCCTCCGCTGGCACGTGCGTTGCGAAGCTTGACCTCCGAGATCAGAGCATCATTTCCGTCTCCTCCATCAAGAGGAACAGACTGGCCTTTTTCAAAGCCGAGCAGTCCTTGCCGCGTTCATGCCCAGCCCTTCCGAAATGTCAGCTCTGTGCAGCACGTCCCGCACTACCTTGAGCAAATCGTCCCCGTTTCCGCCAGCCAGACTGGATCCGTCGCCCATGCTGAAGACTCCGTCGTTCTGTTCCTCTCCCGACAATGTCGCCAGAGTACCTTGTGCGGTATAACTGCCCATGCGGAAGACGCCTTGTCCGTTCCCTGAACATACGGGACTGGAAAAATCAATCGGCTTTGTCCAGACCGGCGGCGGAAAAGTTTGCGTCATCGGCGTTTTCCACGGATCTCCCTGCGTTGGCGGTATCTTTCTGCCCGGAAGAAACGCCGTGTGTTTCCGTCGGAAGGCTGGAGAAGAGGCGCGCATAACGGGAGTTTTGTGAAGATATATTTCTCTGTCGTACCAAAGCCGGAAAAGATTAGTCCAAGGGCTTTCTCCCGCTTGACGATCTGCAGAGGCGGAAGTAATTTTTCTGCATTTGCCGCCCGTTTCGCATGTGCGAAGGGGCTTCATGCCCGAGGCCAGGCAGAGCCTGGCATGAAGAAGGCCCGGACGGGGTGTGCCGTCAAAACTTCCACCTGCAAGGAGCTGTTAGCATGAAACGTCTGATTTCCCCCCTGGCCGCGCTGCTGGTCGGGGCATCTCTGGCCGCGACCGCTCAGGCCGCTTCCGACACTGCGCTGGATGCCTTCAAGGGGCAGAAGGGCACTTTGGATATCGCGGGCGGAACCGCTCATATCCCGGTGATGAAAAAGGCTGCCCAGGCCATTATGGAAAGCAATCCCGGCATCCGCATCACCGTCGCGGGGGGCGGATCGGGAGTCGGCGTCCAGAAAGTGGGTGAAGGGCTCGTCCAGATCGGCAATACAGGACGTGCTCTCAAGGCGTCCGAAATCGAAAAGTACGGGCTCAGAACATTTCCCTTCGCCATTGACGGGGTGGCCGTCGTGGTCAACCCCGGCAACCCGGTTTCAGCCATGAGCAAACAGCAGCTCAAGGACGTGTTCGCGGGCAGAATCGTCAACTGGAAGGAACTGGGCGGAGAAGACGCGGCCATTTCCCTGTATGTGCGCGAAGACGGCAGCGGCACGAGAGAAACCTTTGAGGAGCGCGCCCTCGACAAGGGGACGGCCATGCAGGGGGCCAACGTGGTCAACTCCAATGGTTCCATGAAGACTACGGTCGCCGGCGACAGAAACGCCATCGGCTATGTGGGAATCGGGCATCTTGATTCCAGCATCAAGGGGATCACGCTTGACGGGATGATTCCCTCGCAGGAAAACGCTTCCGATGGTTCCTACAATGTGACGCGCCTTCTGTATATGAATACGAAGGGAGAGCCGCAGGGACTGACAAAACTGTTCATCGACTATATCTATTCCCCTGACGGCAAGAAGTTTATCGCATCCTCCGGGTATATCCCGCTGGACAAGTAGCACTACTCCATGAAACCGTCTTCTTCCGCGGTGCCTGCGGAAGAGCGCGGAGCATCTGGACGCGATCCCGCCCGAAGCGTACTGCGCTTTGCGGCGGGTATCGCTGTTCTCGGCATCCTGCTGCTCTTCCTCATGATCATTGCGTTTGCTCTTCCTGTGTTTACGGAGCAGAGCGCGGGGGGACCCTTTTCCCGGATATGGGCGCCTGGACAGGGGCAGTTCGGCATTCAGGCGATGATTGCCGGGAGCCTGGTTCTGGCGCTGTCGGCACTGTGCATCGGCTGGCCGTTTGGGCTTGTGCTATGCTGCTGGCTGTTTTGCCCCGTGAACGGGCAGTCCGGATTCGCGCGTTCGGCTCGGAGCATCGTAGGATTTCTGGTACGGATCATGACTGCCATTCCTACAGTTGTGTATGGATTTGCCGCCGTTTTCCTGCTAACTCCCCTTGTGCGCGAGACAGTCGGGGGCACAGGCTTCTGCTGGTTGAGCGCCGCTTTTATGCTGGCCGTCCTGATTCTTCCCACCATTGTGCTGCTGCTTTCGGCAGGGCTGGCTCCCCGCCTGGAGCGGCTTCTGCCCGGCGGTCTGGCACTCGGCTTCACCCGTATGGATTTGATGTGGTTTTTTGTCCTGCCGGAGGCGAAAAAGACGCTGTTCTCCTCGCTTGTGCTTGGATTTGGCCGTGCCGTGGGTGATACGCTCATCCCCCTCATGCTGGCGGGCAATGCCCCCCAAATGCCGTATGCCTGTTCCGCCGGCCTGCGTACCCTCACTGCGCATATGGCCATGGTCACCTCCAACGAAGTGGGAGGCGCCGCCTATAATTCCCTTTTCATGGCCGGAGCCTTGCTTTTGCTGATCAATGCGCTTGTCAGCCTGTGCGCTTGCCGGCTGGAATGTTCATCCCGCAAGGAGAGGAAAGGAGGGAGAAGATGAAGCGTCCATTTTCGCTGCATCTGTTTCGGCTTGCCGCCGGAACAGCTCCCGCGCTGCTGCTGGTCTGCGTGGGGACGCTGATCGGGTATCTTGCCTGGCGCGGCGCCCCCACGCTGCGGCTTTCCCTGTTTTTCGGCTCTACTCCTGTATGGGACGGCCTGACGGGCGCACGCCCCGTATGGGACGGTATCTGGCCCGCTTGCGCGGGAACCCTGTGCCTGGTGGGACTGACGCTGCTTCTGGCTGTTTTTCCCGGTGTAGGCTGCGGAATATATCTTGCGGAGTATGCCTCTCCCGCATGGAAGCGCCGTATCGGCGGGGCGGTGAACATGCTGGCCGGCATGCCGTCCATCGTTATGGGGCTGTTTGGTTTTTCACTGATCCTGCTGTTGCGGCACAGCGTTGCCCCCAGGGCGAATACCGGAATGCTGCTGGCGGCTTCCTGCCTTGCGCTTCTGGTTCTGCCCGTACTCGTGGCGACAACCCGTGAAGCTCTGGAAGCCGTGCCGGACAGTCTGAGGCTGGCCGCGTCCGCTCTGGGCATGACGCCTGCCCGGCGTTTGAGCCACGTTCTTTTGCCGATCTCGGTGCGGGGAATCGGCGGCGGGGTGGTTCTGGCTCTGGGGAGGGCGGCCGAGGATACAGCCGTAATCATGTTCACCGGCGTAGTTGCCAATGCAGGGCTGCCCGCCGGGCTGACGGACAAGTTTGAGTCTCTGTCATTCAGTATTTATTACACGGCGGCGCAATATCAGGATCAGGCTGAACTTCTGCGGGGATTCGGCACCGCACTGGTGCTGCTCGGCATTTCAGTGATGCTGCTGTGCGCTGCCCGTTTTCTGGAGAATGGATACCGCCGCCGTTGGCGGGGAGGTGACGCGTGAAGGCCGCCGTAGAGATGGAAGATGTGCATGTGGCGTTCAATGGGCGCGACGTGGTGCGGGGTGTGAGCGCCAGCTTGCCTGACCGGGGGATATCCGTCATTATCGGCCGGTCAGGATGTGGCAAGACAACGCTTTTGCGGGTATTGAACCGCCTGAATGAGGAATTCCCCGGATGCCGGACTTCAGGCAGGGTGGAGCTGAATCTGGGCGCGGGACCGGAAGCCGTGTATCCCGCTCCCGGCGTAAGGCCCCGCCCCCTTCCGGAGCTGCGCCGGCTGGTGGGTATGGTCTTCCAGAGTCCCAATGTCTTTCCCGTGTCCGTGTTTCATAATATAGCCATTCCGTTGCTGACTGTGGCGGAATGCCCGAAATCCGAACTTGCCGACCGTGTGCGGAAAGCTCTTGAGGATGTCGGACTGTGGAAGGATGTGATGGAGCGGCTGCATATGCCAGCGGAACATCTTTCCGGCGGGCAGCAGCAACGGCTTTGTCTGGCCCGCGCTCTGGCTCTCGAACCTTCCATATTGCTGCTGGATGAACCGACTGCCTCGCTGGATGTCCATGCTACGGCCGAGGTAGAGGAACTGCTGCGAAACCTTGCGGAGCGTTATCCCCTGATTATGGTTTCTCACAGCCTGCGGCAGGCCCTGCAGATGGGAGACAGGCTTCTTGTGATGGAGAACGGAATGCTGACGCACAGGCTGGAGGGTCGCGCAAGTACGACCGAAAGAGAATTGAGCGGACTGCTGGGGGTTGCGCCGGAAAGACTGCTGTGAGGAGAAAGGGAATCATGCATGGAATAACGCTCTGTATTCCCGGAGGGGATGTGATATCCCTGCGTCACCTGGTGCTGGACTATAACGGCACACTTGCGGCCGGGGGAAAATTGCTGCCCGGTGTTGCTGAGCGTCTGCGCACATTGACGAAATCGCTTCAGATTCATGTGCTGACGGCGGATACTTATGGTGGGGCGAAAGGGAACCTGAAGTCGGAGCTTGAACAGGAACTGGATTCCAGCCGTATAGCTGTCGCTGTTCTGACTGGAAACCCTTCTGTGAGCGGTGCTCGGGAAAAACTGACATTTATCCAGAAGCTGGGTGAAAAAAGTTGCTGTGCCGTGGGAAACGGAGTCATAGACAGGCTCATGCTGGAGGCGGCAGGGCTTTCTATTTGTGTCATGGGGCCGGAAGGCTGTTCGCCGGGGGCATTTTCTGTTTCCGACATCTGCGTTTCCGACATCTGTGATGCTCTTGATTTGCTTATAAATCCACATGGTTGTGTGGCGACGCTGCGCGAATGAAAATTTTTAAAAAAAATGCTTGCCA
>OLFV01001461.1_pt1 | contig 22334 bp, 17 predicted proteins | sample 1605551 | NCBI WGS metagenome assembly OLFV01 (sample SAMEA3888922, study PRJEB22519) | human gut metagenome | biome: human gut; feature: human-associated habitat; material: faeces | place: Denmark | collected 2011
GCAAGAATCTTGCCGGGGCTGTTGTGTTTTGGGCCGCACGGAAAACGCGAAAAAAACGCAGGAAGAAAGAGCTATGGCTGTTCCCTTTTTCTCGGTGTTCCGGCATGCTTTATTGAGAAAACATCATGAGGCTGTGAAGCTGATTGTGTTGCCGAAAGGGAAGGAGAGGACATGAAATTTAGATATATGGCAGTTGGTGCATGCTGGGCAGGGCTGGCCTTTGCCGTCATGACGGCAAAAGGGGCGGAGGAGAATATGACTCATGAATCAGGTCTGCTGTGTTCCGTATTCGTCGCCAAACCGACTGAACATTCCGTAACCATGAGTATTGTGAACGGGGAAAAACCATTTACCGGACAGCTCTGCACCAGAGAGGAAGGGAGTGGTGATTGGAACTGCCTGCCCCTGACCATGGGAGTGACCAGTCAGGAAAATCCCAAGGGCGGCACGCGGCTTGTTCAGATTGGGAATCTTAAGGCGGCTACCCGATATCGTTTTGAAGTGCGGGACACGAATGGAAAAACCGTCTCCAATGGAGAGGGGAGTTTTGTGACGCAGCGCGCCGGTACCGTTCCATTCCGCTTTCTTGCCATGACAGATGCGCATGTCAATCCCCTCAATCCCGAGCGGAATATTGTCCTTCGCACCTGCGCGGATGCGGCGGCACGGCTGCGGCCTGATTTTGTTTTCCATATGGGGGATAATATTCAGACGGTTGCGTCTTCGCACGGTGGGCCGGCAGTTCAGGAAGAACATCCGTCCATCTTTTATCTTTATTGGCGTCAGGTCATGGGAAAGCTGCAGGGCGAGACAGCGAATTTTGTTCTGAATGGCAACTGGGAGGGAGAGAATGGCTGGCATCCCGAGTTGAACCGCAAGTGGGCGAGGGATGCGCGCATGCTGTTCGCGCCTGCTCCGGATGGCGCAACCTATCCGCAGGGCGGAAGTCCGCATGAGGACTATTACGCCTTTACCTGGGGGAATGCTCTGTTCGTGACGCTCAACGCCACGGGCTACAACGTCATTAATCATGAACATACGCTCGGCCCCGGACGGGGTGATGACTGGACCCTCGGCAAGGAGCAGTATGCCTGGCTGGAAAAGACCCTCAGGGAATCCGGCGAGCCATGGAAGTTTTTGTTCATCCACCATGCCGTGGGCGGTAATGCCGGAGATGATGTGAACACCCGTTACGGGAGGGGGGGCGGCCGGGCCGCGCATGTGGGTGAACAGGCTCAGATTCATGAAATGATGAAAAAATATGGCGTGCAGGTCTTTTTCTACGCGCACGATCATGTATTCACCGATATGGAGGTGGATGGCATCCATTATATCTGTAACGGTTCAGTCGGCGCTCCGTGGAAGTTCGGTACAGAAGAAACAGGATATGAGTTTTATATTCCGGATTCCGGTTTTACCGTGGTGGATGTGAACGGCGACAAGGCACGGATTCGTTATGTCCGCCCGGATGAAAGGGAGGCGGATGTGAAGACGCTGTATACTCTGGATTTGAGTTTGCAGTAGGGCATATTCGATTGGGTTTCCATCTGTTGCCAGTTTTTGTTTTCTGACCTGCGGATTTACCGTGGCAGGAATCGTATGCTGAGGAAGGTAGTGGGACTCTCAAACGGATATGTCAAGGCTCAAAACGGACATCATGATGACATCCGTTTTGAGCCTATACGATTTGGAATCAAACCAGATGGGTTATGGGGAAGACTATGGAAACAGCTCCGGTCATGCAGCCGATCCGGCAGCAGGCGCAGTGCCAGCATTCTTTGGGATAACGAACAAAGGGGCTGCCATTTTCATCCCTGTCCAGAATGTATCCGGGGCAGCGTTCCACACAGGTTCCGCAGGAAACGCAACGTTCTCTGTCGAATTTGGGTGGCATGATGGTACTCCTTTCATTTACGCCGTCAGGCGGAGTCAGGGGAAACAGGAGAGTATTCAATCCATCCAGAATACTCTTGGTTTTCCGTTAATTTTCTGTACAGCAAGAACTTTGTTCAGTGAAGGATCCGGATCGGGATAGTCAGTACGCAGATAGACGGTATTGGCCGAGGTTTCTTTCCGTTCCAGCGTGCAGAGCGTGGCAAGGCGGCACATGGTAAGAAGGTCAATCGCTTCATGGATGCGCATGAGTTCATGCATATTGTCGGCACGCAGGTCTTCCGTAAGCCTGGAGATCCGGTCAAGGCTGTCCAGAGCCTGAAGCATGCCCTTTTCATTACGGACATAGCCCATGTAGTAGCTCATTACCTGGCGGATAGCTGATTCAAACGGTTCGTGCGTTGTATCACCGTTTGAGTGAAGCGGGCGCAGTATACGGGCGCGCTCCTCCTCAAGCTCGACAGATTCCAGGCAGACAAGGGGAGTGTTCTTCTTGAGCGCCGCACTTGCGGCGAACTGACCCGCAGCATACCCTCCGCACATGGCCCCGGAAAAGGCATGGAAGCCGGAGCCCACGAAAAGTCCCGGGATGGTACTCTCAAAATGGGCGTCGCGATCAACCAGCCCATCCAGATTCATTTCCCCGACCTCGACTTCCATGAGCCGTGTTGTGAAATCGACGCCCTTCTGGGCCGCATAGTCGGGAAACGTCGCCTTGTCGCCGGGCATGAGGTCATGTTCAAGGCAATCCCGTACATCATCCGGTAAATGACGCATATCCATATAGAAGGGCGGGCCGTTGCCGATAATCTGTTCGCTGTACACTCCGCGTGAAAACAGGTGACGCGGAGCCTGTTCCGTCATCGGATGGTATTTGGTCATGAAGCGTTCGCCTTTGAAGTTCAACGCGTGCGCACCGGAGCCGGTAATACCATTCATGCCCGGACTGCCAAAACTCTTGGGCAACACTGAGGAGGTTTGGCGCACATCCAGCAGAGTGAGCCGCGCTCCGGCTTCGTAGGGGAGGACATACTGTGAGCCCGTGATATACGGCGGAAGCTGGGAATTGTAGGGATTTACGGTGGAATTGAAGGTGACTCGTTCCACGCGTGGCCCGAGGGCCATGACGGCAGTTTTGGCGGTAATGCCGTGGAATGTCCCGTCCAGCACATTATAGCCCATTGCTCCCGCAAAACATCCGTTTTTGACCACAAGTCTGGTGAGCATGACTCTGTCCAGCACGTCAATGCCCATTTTGCGGATTTTTCCGGCAATGAGGGGTTTCATATACTGACCGTGGTGAATAAGTATCCACCAGTGGCCTGGCTGCCCAAAACCTTGGGTTCGCATGAAACTGCCGTCAGGATTTTTTCGGAACTCAATACCTGCATCGGCGAGAAATTCCAGCATATGCGGCATGGCCCGCCCCCAGGCACGCACGGTTTCTGGATGCAGACCGCTGCCAGGCTTGTCATAGAATCTGACCAGGTCTTCCACGGAGTCATGGGGCGCGTCAGTATCGAGCACAGCCATAAAATGGTAATTCCCCCCACCGATGCAGCCGCAGCTTTCCAGCAGCCCTTTATCCACAATCAGGGAGCGGAGTCCAGCTTCATGCGCGGCCAGAGCCGCTGCACAGCCGCTGGCTCCCCCACCGAGCACGAGCACATCCGTTTCGTGCATGATCATGTCGGTTTTCAGTGTTTTTTTCATATGTTCTCCTTGAATAGGTTTGGGATTACCGAAGATGTTTTTCGGCCAGGTTTTAGTGTCTGTGCCGCAGTTTTTTATCTGACGCCTGATCTTGTGTTGTTATTTCGCAAAAAAAACAGACGCAGTTTTTCAGAATCTATCCAATAGATTAGTATTTATACAGAAATATTACAGCGAATATGAATTATTTATCATTCTATTTTGTAACGATATATAACTGTAATTATTTTGTAGTAAATATATTTTATTGAATTTTATGAGTTTTGTATATTCTTACGGTACATAAATAATTCACGTAATATGAACAGTGCGGCAAGTGTACTGCTTGAAGCGATACTAAGTGGTGAACGAAGAAATAGGGACATAGTCATAGACAGGGCGATAAGGAGTGATATAATCCTTTCAGGTGGAGTTATACATCGGAAAGAGAACCCAGTTATTCCCATGCACATAAAGAATACCATAACTGTACTCCAGAAAAAGAACAGCAGTGTCTCGACAAATCCGGCATCTGTTTGACCAAACATGAGTTCCGGAGAAAAAACGGCAAGAAAGGGGATGAGAAATCCTACGCAGCCGACTTTGGCAGATTCCACAGCTGTTTTCATATAGTCCGTTTCGGCTATGCCCGCCGCTGGAATGGCAGCCGTGGCAATGGGGGGTGTGATGGCGGAGAATGCGGCGAAGACAAATACGAACATATGAGCGGCAAAGGTGGAGACGCCAAGATTTGCCAGAGTGGGAACGCCGACCATGGCGACCATGAGATAGGCGGCCAGAGTAGGAACTCCCATGCCCAGAAGGATGCAGACCCCCGCGGTGATGAACAGAGCAAGGAGCATGTTGCCGTCGCAAAACATGGCAATAATGCCGGGAACGCGGATACCGAGAGAGGTTTTTGTGATGGTTGTGACAATGGGGCCGAGAACGGCACAGGTGACGGCGATTTTTGCGCCGGTTACCGCGCCGTCCCGGCAGGCCGGAATGAGCGCGCCGGGCATGTCCGCCAGTTTGCCTTTGCAAAACAGCATGAAGGCATTGATGGCAAGCAGGGCAAGGAGTGCCCAGAATATGGTGAACATGGGAGAAAAACCGAGAATGAGCATGACGATGATGAGAGAAAGCGGCCCGAGAAAAAGCGGCGCTTCAGCCAGAAATGCTCGCGTTGCAAAAGGGAGAGAGTCTGCCTGCCCGGCACGGATACCCAGACGTTTGGCCTGGAGCTGCGCATAAAGACCGACGGAAAAGAAATAGAGCAGCGCGGGAAGAAAGGCGGCTGCCATAACGTCGGCGTAGGGACGGTGGGCCATTTCTGCCAGAACAAAAGCTGTAGCCCCCATGACAGGCGGCATGATTTGTCCTCCGGTGGAAGCGGCCGCCTCAATCGCTCCTGCCTGTTCGGGCTTGTAGCCCGCCTGTTTCATAAGGGGGATGGTGAAAACTCCGGTGGTAGCGACATTGGCCATGGCGCTGCCGGTGATCGACCCGACCAGGGCGCTGGAAACCACGGCGGAAATGGCTGGTCCTCCAGCAAGCCGACGGCCTGCGATGAGTCCTACCCGGTTGAAGAAACCGGACGCTCCGGTGGCGCCGAGAAAAGAGCCGAAGACGACAAACAGAAAGATGTAGTTGGCGCTGACGGAAAGCGTAGTGCCGTATAACCCTCCGGAAAATCCCATGACGTAGGAGGTTATCAATTCCGTACAGGTGATTTCCGGGGCGGCGAGAGGCCCCTTGATAAGATGGCCGAACATGCCATAGGCAATGAACGCGACGGCTACCAGGGGGAAGATGAGACCGAAGGCTCGACGGCAGGCTTCTATGGAAAGGACGAGGAGCAGCGTCCCGACGAACATGTCTTGTCCCGTCAGTGCGCCTATCGGGCCGCGCAGCATTTCCAGCTCGTCGTATTCCACGAATATGTAGGTCGTGGCATAGAGAGAAAGCAGGGCAAGCAGAGCTGCGAGGAATTTTCCGGGAGTGCTTGGCGATGTTTTCATGGACCAGAGAAAAACAAGCAGCATGGCCAGCATGAGATGCAGATTCTGATGCTTGATGGGGGGGAGGCAGATGAGCTGGGTATAGGCCAGTTGATAGCAGATCATGCAGATGGCCAGAATGGTCACAACGGCCAGGAGCAGACGGTTCAGACGTTCCATGTGGGGACTCCGTGTTGGCTGTTTTGGGGAAGCAGGCGAACGACTGCTGGGGGGAGCGCCAGGAGGGCGGAAATTTTCCCGGCGTTTCTCCCTCCCTGGAGTTTCAGCGGAGTCCCTTTTCGCGATAGTAACGAAGTGCGCCAGGATGAAGCTGATCGTCTGCCAGAAAGTCCTTGTCGGGTACGGTGATTTCGAGCGACATATTTCTGCCCACAGGAGAGAGCCGAGCAATGTCTTCCCTGTTTTCGCAGAGAATTTTTGTGATGGTATAGGTGAGTTCCTCGGACATCTCGGCAAATGCCATAATGCCGATGCGCTCTTCCCATGCGGTGATGTCGCGGTCCGGCACATTTTCGCTGATTGCTCCCTGTGGCATAATCACGGGAACATAGGGCAGGCCGCTTTCCTGTGCGGCCCTTTCAATGCAGGAAGCATCAATATTCAGGAAATAGGGGACGCCTTTTGAGGCGACAAGTTCGGCATACATGGAGAGCGGCATCCATGAGCCGGATGGGGTAGAAGACACACCCAGAGCCGCCACGTCAATGGCCCCGTCCATGAGAGAACTTTGCAGCGCACTCCAGTTCATATAGGAGGGGGTAGTCTTGCCGCCGTCTTCAATGCCCTTGCTGATGATATTCCAGTGATCCATGCCGCAGACGGAAGGACGTACCGACATGCCGATACGTTTGCCCTTGAGATCCGCCAGAGTTTTGATTCCCGGATCATAGGTGATGAGTGTCTGGACGTTTCGCGTGGCGAATCCAAGAACCTTGAGGTTCGGATAGGCCTTGGGGAAGGGAGGTTTGCCCTGACTGGCCATACGGAAGGTAAGGGCACCATATGCCATGAGCATTCTGTCGGGTTTGGCCGCGCCCTTGATGACGGAAGCAGCCGCGCCGCTGGTTTCCACCGGGAGCAGCTCATACCGGGGAGCGGCCTGCTTCAGAATTTCGGAAACGGCGAAACTGAGCTGGTAAGTGACAGAGCCAAACGCACCGGCGCAGATTTCATACTTTTCTCCGGCACGGGCAATGTTCCCCGTCCAGAGAGCGACCGCGATACCGATACAGACAACCGTGCGGCTCATTCGGTTCAACATACTATCTCCTCCTTTTCTGTTTGTTCTGCCCGACATCCGCATTGCTGCGCGAGCCTTTATTCATATTCAGGCTACATCCCGCTGGAAGGAGAAACAATTTGGACATTTTGAAGATTGTTTAAAAAAAATGATGCTTTGCATATGAGATATTTTTTTGTATTATATATTTTTTATGATATATTAAATTAATTTTGTTTAGTGTGAACCGGTATGTTTCATGGTTGTTGATTTATGGAAAATACGAAATGATTTCAGAAGTTAATGGAGATTTTTTGCAATGGCTGCGCGGGTTCTATCATGTAGCTATAACAGGAAGTATCACTCGCGCTGCGTCAATCATGCATAGAACACCTTCTTCCATAAGCTATCAGATTCAATCGCTGGAACAGAGTCTGGGGAACAGGCTTGTCGCCAGAGTCGGAAACCTGTTAGTTTTGACGGCGGCAGGGCATGAATTGTTGAAGTGGACAATACGTACCTTTGATGTTGTCAATGCATTACAGGAGGAACTTGCCTGCGCGAATGGCATACTGCGGGGAGTTCTTTCCATTGCAGGGATGCGTCCGTTGTTTCGGATGCCGCAGTTTCTGGGAGTTTTGCGGGATTTTCTGGAGGAGTACCCCCGGGTAAGGGTGGAGCTTTTTCCCGGTTATCCCGATGAGCTTGTCCAGAATCTGGAAATGGGGATGTATGATTTCGCTGTAATTGGTGTGCTTTCCCGGCCGTCGTCGTGCGCCTTTTCCGCTTTTTTCACATCGCCGCATATGTTGGTTATTGCACGTGATCATGGGTATGTTCTGGATGAGACACCGACAAGAACCCAACTGGAGCTTGTACCGTATATCGAATTTATTCAGCCGCGCATGGACGGGAGGGACAGCCCCCGCGTGTTTTTTCCTGACGTTGGAAATCTTTTTCCCATACATGCCAATCTGCGTTGCAGCAATCGGCAGACCATTCTGGAATATGCGGCCGCAGGATGCGGGGCGGCAGTAGTGGATGTCTGGAGCCTGCTCTCCACTCCACAGATATTGTCCAGAGTATGCGTCTATAGTCTGGAGCAGTATATTCCGGATTTGCAGTACGGTGTACTCATGCGACAGAACTCTGAGCTGACCCCGCCGGGACGCGAACTGACGGCAAGGCTGGAGCAAAGCATGAAAGGATTGAATGTGCCGAAACTGCTATCAGAATAACTTTAATGTTTCATTTTGGCGTCGCTTCTGGAATCAGGCGTAATACTGTACTCCTGAAACATTCCTCCAAGGCCGGGGGCAAGCTGCAATTCATGTAGAGTATTTTGCCATTGAAAATTTCTATGTTCCGGCCCGCAACTTTCACACCTGAAGCCGGAGCTATACACCGCAAGGGAATCACGCAACGCCGGATATGGGGCGCGGTGAAACATGCTTCACCCGTCTCTGTGAACATTTTCAGGATGGAGTGCTCAGGCTGTCCAGCATGTTCCGTGCCCTTGCCGCCACTTCTTCCGGCATGACACGCAGCAGGCATTGCGGATCGGCGCAATCTGCCCGCCCGCAGGGGGAGCAGCTCAGTTCGGGGCGGAATTCCACATGCTCCGGGGAGGGATAGTTCCATTCCGGGCCGGACGCGCCGGGAACGACAATACTCGGAACATCCAGCGCCACAGCCATATGGCGGGGGGCGGAACAGTGTCCGAGATGAAGCGCGGCGCGCGCCATGCAGGCTGCGGAAAGCCGGAGAACGGGAGCGGGATCGGGAATGAGGATACGATCCGCGTGGGCGCACATGGCTTTCAGGGACTGAACATCTTCATCCTCTCCAGGGCCGCGCAGAAGCAGAAAGCGCAGTGATGCGTCGTCTTCGGCCAGGAGATCCAGTACGCGGGCCCATCGTTCCGCAGGCCAGCGCTTGGAGGCGCGGCGATGTGTGGGGTCCACGGTTATCAGCCGCATATTGCCGGAAACACCGAGACTGCCCAGCAGGGCGGAAGCCTCTTTGCGTTCCTCGTCCGCGAGATAGATGCGGGGTTTTTCCCCCTGCCAGGCGATTCCCAGCGGAGCAAGCAGGGAAGCCTTGGTTGCGGCGGCATACAGATCTGTTTTCTGCGCGGCCGCAAGATTGTACAGGCCGAGTTTCGTCCATGCGGAAGGAAAGGACAGGCGGGTTTCCGTTCCGCTCAGGGCGCAGAAGAGGGTAAGCATACGACAGCGCGGCAGTTGCTGGCAATCCACAACGAGATCGAAACCGCGCGCTGCGGCCCGGCGGCACCAGGCAAGCTGAGCCGGAAGACCGTGCAGGCGGCTCTTGTCCAGAGCGAGGAAGGCATCCACATGCGGATTGCCTTCCAGCAGCGGAATACATTTGGCTTCAGTGAACAGGGTCACGCGGGCCTGCGGCCAGCGGCGCTTAAGCAGTTCCAGCAGCGGCGTGGTCAGCAGTACGTCCCCGATCTGACGCTGCTGGCAGACGAGGATATTGCGGGGCGTCTGGCTGTATGGGGACGTATGATTCATGTCGCGTTCTCCCGGTGAACAGTGGAAATGAGGAAAAGCCGGTTTCTCCAGTCCGCGTCGGCAGAGAGGAAAAATGCCATGAGCCTGCGGCGTCGGGAAGAGCTTCTGCCAGAGCGTTTTGCTCTTGAAAATACAGGAGCTGTACGCCGCAAGTGAATTGCGGCGACACCGGAGAAGGGGGGCGTCGCGGCTTCAGTCGAGCAGGGCGAGACTGAAGCAGAGCATTTCAATGGCGAAATGCTCTAAGTCTCCCTGCCCCAGCAGGCCAGATATTCCTGATTGCCCTTGGGGCCCCTGATGGCTGAAGGCACGACTCCCCGGCAGTTCAGCCCGAGCGTTTCACAGAACTTCAACACCTTTTCCACGGCTTCCCTTCTGGCATTCTCGTCCCGTACCACGCCTTTCACCGTCTGGTGCGGACCGACTTCAAACTGCGGCTTGATCAGCCCCACCACAAGTCCGCCGGGCCGAAGCCAGCGCAGACAGGGGGGAAGAACGAGCGTGAGGGAAATAAAGGAGACATCGGCCACCACCATATCCAGGGGTTCAGGGATGAAAGACTCTTCCGCGGAACGCAGGTTGACGCCTTCACGCGAGATGACGCGAGGATCGCCGCGCAGCCGCTCATGAAGCTGGGCATGGCCGACATCCACGGCATAGACTCTGGCCGCGCCGTGCTGAAGCAGGCAGTCGGTGAAGCCGCCTGTGGACGCTCCGGCATCCAGGCACACGAAACCGGAGACATTCAGGCCGAAATGCTCAATGGCGGTCAGCAGCTTGTAGGCTCCCCGGCTTACGAAACGCTCCACCCCGTTCAGCAGAAAAGACGTATCGGGCCGGAACTGCCTCCCCGGCTTGTCCACCGGGACAAGGGGATGTCCCCCCGCCGTTTCTTCCTCCGTGGGGGCGAGAAATACCTTGCCGGCCATGATCAGGCGCTGCGCCTGTTCACGGCTTTCCGCGAGCCCCTGACGGAAGACCAGTTCGTCGGCCCGGCGCTTGCCGTTTGCAGGGGAGGGAAAAACAGGGCGGGCTACATTTTTTTTCGGCATGGCATTCTCCGGTCGGCATCATACATGGCCGGAAAGCGGTCGGCAAGACGGGAATGATGAAATGCTTTCCCCGCATTCAGGCGGAGCCGTTCCGCTTGCGGATTCGACGGGCGAAGGCGGAGTCCATCTGTCTGGCGGCTTCATCCGCTTTTTGCTGGTACAGAAGAAGTTCGTACTTCAGATGAAAGGCCCATGCGCACAGACCATGATGGAGGGCGAAGGAACAGCCAAGTCCAAGACTGAGACCTTGTTTTCCCCACAGCAGCAGACCTGAGCAGACAAACAGGAACGTAAGCATCAGCCATGCCGCATATTCGATACCCGTACGCGCCCGGTACAGAAACAGCCCTGAATGTCCGGCCAGTACCGCGCCGAGAGTCACCCCCCTCAGAGGAGTGAGTTCGCCCCCGTGCTGCTGAATGATGACGCCCGCGCCAAGCCCGGCGCACAACGCGAAAATTCCTATGGCGTCAGCCAGGAGAGCTCGCTGCAGACGGAGCGCCAGCAGGAAAGCGGGAGAGCCGGACAGGGGGAATGCGGCATATCGCCGGCGCAGAGTGGACATGGCGGCATGATAACGGTGGGCGAAAGCGGGGGCAAGTCCCGGAAATGCCAGTTCGCTGCAGTGCCGGGGAGCGGCGCGTGAAGGAGCAGGAAATGCGGAGGGGCTCACGGCTGGTGACCATGTTTTTTCCTTTTGCCGGAGAGCGCTTGCCTCTTGCCAAGACGGAAGAAAGGTCGTATATTTTCTCGTTCCGAATTTATGAGGAGTGTATCATGAAAGACGGCATTCATCCCAAAGTGTATAATGCGAAGATTACCTGCGCCTGTGGTTTTCAGGTGGATGCTCTGTCCACCAAGGGCGAGAATGTGCATGTGGAAATCTGTTCCAACTGCCACCCCTTCTTTACCGGCAAGCAGCGTTTTGTGGACACCGCCGGTCGTATTGACCGCTTCCGCAAGAAGTACGCCAAGTTCGAGAAGTAGAACCGGCTTGCCGCTTCGCGCCGGATTTGCAACCTCCCCAGGGCGACCCATCCGGGCTGCTGTGGGGAGGCTTTGTGCGTTTTCAGGAACAGGGCCTGTTCCGCCGTCGTTTTTTGAGCAAAGCTCTGCCGTGTCTCTGCGTGCCCGTTTTTCGCCGTTCTCTCCGCAGAACGGGAAGAGCGGAGACCCCGGTCGTGAAGGAGAGTAGGGGCAATGACAGCGGTTGCATTGCGCGCCATATTGATGATGCCTTTGGCGGTCCCGATCCGGGAGGCATATTCCGGAGAGGACGTGGGTGATTTGTTCAAGGCCGGGCCTTGTCCGGAACGGAATGATATCGCGCCGGGCAAATCGGACACAACTCGTGATGATTCCGGCGCATGGAATGACATGGTGGCGGATATGGAGCGGCCTGCCCCCGGGAGAGACGGTGGCGCGGAGGAAGCGGCCTCGCGAACCTGCCCCTTTGTGGGAGGGCAGGCGGTCATGGAGGGAATTCTGATGCGCAACGGCGGCAGGTATGCCGTGGCGGTGCGCCGGAGGGACGGAAGTATCGTGGCCGAGAGGAGAGGATGGCTCGGGATGACGCGGCGGGGGCCGCTTTCCCGTCCTTTTCTGCGCGGCTTTCCTCTGCTGGTGGAAACGCTGATCAACGGCATCCGCGCGCTGAACCGTTCCGCGGAACTGACCGGAGAATGCGGAAGGGCGGGGAACGGTCCCTCCCGAGTGCAGCTTCTTTTTACCCTGCTGGCCGCGTTCAGCCTGGCGGCACTCATGTTCGTGGTTGCGCCCCATCTGCTTTCTCTCGGGATGCAGAGGCTTGACCTGGGAGGCGATATGGAGGGCTTTACCTTCCATATGTGGGACGGCCTGTTCAAGTTCTTCATTTTTATCGGATACATCGCTGCTGTTTCTTTCGTGCCCGAGATCCGCCGGGTTTTTCAGTATCACGGGGCGGAACACAAGGTCATTGCCGCGCTGGAAGCCGGCGAACCTGTCTCTGCGCGGAGTGCCATGCGGCACAGCCGTCTGCATGCCAGGTGCGGCACCACGTTCATGCTGTTCGTTCTTTCCGCTGCCGTTCTGGCGCATGCTGCGGCCGTACCGTCTCTGCTCGCGCTGTGGCGGCCGGAAAATGCGGTGCTGCGCCACGCGGGCGTGCTGCTGTTCAAGGTTCTGCTGATGATTCCGGTCAGCGCGCTGGCGTATGAGATGATCCGGCTGGCCGCGCGGATGGGGGCTTCCCTGCCGGGGCGCATTCTGCGCGCTCCGGGCTTTCTGTTTCAGCTTCTGACTACCCGGGAGCCGGACAGGGAACAGCTGGAGGTCGCCGTGGTGGCCCTGCGTGAGGCTCTGGGCGACAGCGCCCCGGAACATATGCACACCGTATCCTATACTGTCCTGGAATAACCGGGAGGAAAACCTCCCTCAAGATCAAGATCATGCAAGGAGTGCCCATGCTCGCCAAGCTGGAAAGTCTGGAAAAACGCTACATGGAGCTGGAAGAACAGCTGGCCGCGCCGGACGCTTACGAGAATCAGGAGCGTTACCGCAAACTCGCCAAGGCCCACGCGGATCTGCGTGAGGTGGTTACCCTGTTCCGCCGCTACCGCGAGCTTGATCGGCAGCTGGCTGAAAACAGGGAATTGTTGAATGACGCCGATGCCGACATGCGTGAGATGGCGCAGGAGGAGATCCGGCACATCGAGGCGGAAATTCCCGAGATGGAACAGCGCCTCAAGGTATTGCTGCTGCCGCCTGATCCTCTGGATGAAAAGAATATTGTGCTGGAAATCCGCGCGGGCACCGGCGGCGAAGAAGCCGCCCTGTTCGCGGGAGATCTTTTCCGCATGTACTGCCGCTATGCTGAAATCATGGGCTGGAAGGTGGAAATCATCGATGAAAGTCCTACCGATAACGGCGGGTACAAGGAAGTCATCGCGCTCATTTCCGGCAATCGCGTTTACAGCCATCTCAAATATGAGTCCGGCACCCACCGCGTGCAGCGCGTGCCCGCTACGGAATCCCAGGGCCGCATTCACACTTCCGCCGCCACCGTGGCCGTGATGCCCGAAGCGGAAGAGGTGGATGTGGACATCAGGCCGGAAGACCTGCGCATTGACGTGTATCGGGCCTCCGGAGCGGGAGGACAGCATGTCAACAAGACTGAATCCGCCGTACGCATCACGCATATTCCTACCGGCGTGGTTGTCACCTGTCAGGATGAGAAGTCCCAGCACAAGAACAAGGCCCGTGCCATGAAGGTGCTGGCTTCCCGCATTCTTCAGGCCGAGCGTGAGAAACAGCATTCCGAACAGGCTGCGGACCGCAAGTCCCAGGTCGGTTCCGGCGATCGTTCCGAACGCATCCGGACCTACAATTTTCCGCAGGGCCGCGTGACAGATCACCGCGTCAACCTTACCCTGTACTCGCTGGATCGCTTCATGGACGGCGATATTGAGGGGATGATCGAGGCACTCGCCGCTCAGGCTCAGGCCGAGGCTCTCAGGGCGGAAGCCGAGGGCGCGGAGGAATAGAGGATTTCAGGCTGCGGAGGAAGAAGAGCCTTCTCTCCCGCCGCGGGGCATTTTCAAAATGGAAATGCTCCCGGAGCCGGGTGGAGGGTTCCATCTCTGTTTTTTTTGATCATGAGGCGTTTCATGCCAATGGCTGATGGCGCCGCGAAAGCGCCCTGTCCGGTGTCGCCGCAATTCACCTGTGGCGTGGAGCGACGGCGGGGGGGGAAAACGAGGGCCGGAGAATTGTTTCTCCGGAGGAGATGGGGTGAAGCCCCGGATAAGGATACTTTCATGAGTGATTTTGAGTCCGGTCACGAAGAACAGGGACAGTCCGGCGTTCTTTCGGAAGAGGAGCTGCGGGAACCCCGCATGTACCGGGTACTGTTGCATAATGACGATTATACCACCATGGAGTTTGTGATCCTGGTGCTGGTGGACATTTTCCGCAAGACGGCGGAGGAAGCGTCGGAGATCATGCTGGCCGTGCACAGGAACGGTATGGGCGTGTGTGGTGTTTATCCCCGTGAAATTGCGGAATTCCGGGTGCGTGAGGTGGAAAAGCGGGCGAGGCTCGCGGGCTTTCCGCTGCGCTGCACAATGGAGGAAGAAAGCTGATGGGCCGTTCCCTCATGCAGGCGCTTGCTCTGGCGGTAATGGACATGCGCCGCCGCCGCAACGAATGCCTGACTCTTGAACATATTCTGCTGGCCATGACCCATGAACACATGGGGCGCGTGATCCTTGAAGGTCTGGGCGTGGATCTGGGCGAACTCCGGCATGAACTGGATGAACATATTTCCCGTTATCTGCCTGCGCTGGAAGAAGACGCCGTGCTGGAAGTGATCCAGAGTCCTGCTGTGGAGCGCGCGCTGGAACGGGCGCTCAGGCATATGCAGTCCGCCGGACGCAGCCGCGCCGAGGTCGGCGATCTGCTGGCGGCCATGTTCGAGGAGGAAGACTGCTTCGCCGTTTATTTTCTGCGCCGTCAGGGCATCAGCCGGCTGGATATCCTGGAGTTCATCTCCCACGATCTGCCGCAGATTCTGCATGAGCGGAATCTTGAGGCCGATATCTCCCGCGTGGGGGAAGCCCGGCGCGGCGGGGCAGAGGAGGAAGCCGGGGAGGCGCAGGACAGCCGCAAGGCTTCGGCGCTGGAGAAATATACCCGCGATCTGGTGGAGCTGGCCCGGCAGGGCGGCATTGATCCCCTGGTGGGGCGTGAGCATGAGGTTTCCCGCTTGATGGAAGTGCTTTCCCGCCGTCGCAAGAACAATCCTCTGCTGGTGGGAGAGCCGGGAACCGGCAAGACCGCCGTGGCCGAAGGGCTGGCTCTGCGCATAGCCGAAGGGCGCGTGCCGGAGAGTTTCCGCGAGGCGCCGGTGTACTCTCTGGACATGGGGGCCTTGCTGGCCGGGGCGCGCTACCGGGGGGATTTTGAATCCCGCATGAAGGCCGTGGTGCGTGAACTGGGGGAAAAGCCCGGCGCAATTCTGGTTATTGACGAAATTCACACCATTGTGGGCGCGGGGGCCACGTCCGGCGGCAGCATGGACGCTTCAAATCTGCTCAAGCCCGTACTGGCGTCGGGCGGGCTGCGCTGTGTGGGGTCCACCACGCATGAGGAGTTCCGCAACCACTTTGAGAAGGATCGCGCCCTGTCGCGTCGTTTCCAGCGCATTGAAATCAACGAGCCTTCCGAGGCGGACAGTCTGGAAATCCTGCGCGGCATCCAGCCGAAATACGAAATGTTCCACAGGGTACGCTATTCCAGAGGTGCCGTGCAGGCGGCCGTGGAACTTTCCTCCCGCTATGTGCGGGACAGGCTTCTGCCGGACAAGGCCATTGACGTCATGGACGAGGCGGGCGCGGCTGCGTCCCTGCGCCCGGGCTTCAAGCCCGGCACGGTGGTTTCCGTGCAGGATGTGGAGCGGGTTGTCGCCCGTATGGCCGGGCTGCCGCCGCGCGCCGTGAACCGGGGCGAGAAGGAACGTCTGCGCAATCTGGAAAACGATCTGAAGGGCAGAATTTTCGGGCAGGACGAGGCCGTGGACGGCGTCACCCGGGCCATTCTGCGTTCCCGCGCGGGGCTGGGCAAGGCGGAGCGTCCCGCGGCGGCCTTTCTGTTCCACGGACCCACCGGCGTGGGGAAAACGGAACTGGCCAGGAGCCTGGCCGATATTCTGGATGTGGCTTTCCTGCGCTTCGATATGAGCGAATACATGGAAAAGCATGCCGTGGCCCGGCTGATCGGGTCGCCCCCCGGGTATGTGGGCTTCGAGCAGGGCGGTCTGCTGACCGAGGCCGTGCGCAAGGCCCCATATTCCGTGGTCCTGCTGGACGAGATAGAAAAGGCCCACCCCGACATCTTCAACATCCTGCTGCAGGTCATGGACTACGGCACCCTGACGGACAATTCCGGCCGCAAGACGGACTTTTCCCATACGGTGCTCATCATGACGTCCAATGCCGGGACGTTCGAGATGTCCAGGGCCAGCATAGGCTTTGGCAAGGCCGCGCCTGAAGATGCGGCCCGCAAGGCCCTGGGAGCCGTGGAACGGTTGTTCACTCCTGAATTCCGCAACCGTCTCGATGCCATGATCCCGTTCCGGGCCCTCACGCCCGCCATGATGCAGCGCATCGTGGACAAGTTCCTGCGCGAGATCGGGAACAGCCTCGCGGAGCAGCAGGTCACGCTGGCCTCCACGCCCCGTGCCCGTGCCTGGCTGGCGGAAAAGGGCTATGATCCCGCCATGGGCGCGCGTCCGCTGCGGCGTCTGCTGCGCAGCCGGGTGGAGGACGCCCTGGCCGGCGAGCTGCTCTTTGGCCGGCTGCGCCACGGCGGTCTCGTCCGCCTGGGTGTCAAGGACAATGAACTCGTGCTCCAGTTCCCTGACGCGGCCCCTGCCCAGGGCGCGGAAGCGAAGGAGGGAGATGACGGCCGCAACGATGCGTAAGCAGATAGCTCTGTATGCGGCGCAGTTTCCCACGCCGGGATGCTGCACCGCAGAAGGGATATTGTGTGCCGGTGGCGACCTGCTGCCGGCACGTCTGCTGGCGGCCTACAGCCGGGGCATTTTTCCCTGGTACGGTGAGGATACGCCCCTGCTGTGGTGGTGCCCCGATCCCCGCTGCGTGCTGCCGCTGGAGGACTTTCATCTTCCGCGCCGCAGTGCCCGGGCCTTGCGCAATCGCCCGTTCGAATTGCGGATGGATACGGCCTTTTCCCGCGTCATCCGGGCCTGCGCGGCGCCCCGTCGCGACAGTGAAGGGACATGGATACTGCCCGAGATGATAGCGGCCTATGAGCGCCTGCATGCCCTGGGCTATGCCCATTCCGTGGAGGCCTGGCGGGATGGAGAGCTGCTGGGCGGCCTGTACGGTGTGGCCCTGGGGCGGGCCTTTTTCGGGGAATCCATGTTCCACCGCTGTCCCGAGGCCTCGCGGGCGGCCCTTGCGGGCCTAGTGGCGTTCCTGCGCGGGCGGGATTTCCTCCTGCTGGACTGCCAGCAGGCCACGCCCCACATGCTGGCCATGGGCGCGCGGGACATCCCCCGCAGGGAATTCCTGGCGCTCCTGCGGCAGGCGGTGCCTGTCCCTGATCCTGAACCTGTCTCCCAGCTGCCGTGGCTGCCGTGGCGGATGTCTTTCCGCTATGATGCTGCCCTTGGCTGGATTCCCGATGAACGATGATGAACCAGTCCCCTTTCAAGCTCCATAGCGCCTATGCCCCCACAGGTGACCAGCCGGAGGCCATCGATTCCCTGGTGGCCAATCTGGAAGCCGGTGTGCCGGAACAGATACTGCTGGGCGTGACCGGCTCCGGCAAGACCTTCACCATGGCCAATGTCATTGCCCGTTGCGGCCGTCCGGCGCTGGTGCTGGCCCCCAACAAGACGCTGGCCGCCCAGCTCTACAACGAGTTCCGCGAATTTTTCCCGCAGAACGCTGTGGAGTATTTCGTCAGTTATTACGACTACTACCAGCCGGAAGCCTATGTGCCCGCCTCGGACACCTACATCGAGAAAGATTCGTCCATCAACGACAATATCGACAAATTGCGCCATGCCGCGACCCATGCCCTGCTCACCCGGCGCGATGTGATCATCGTGGCTTCGGTCTCCTGCATCTACGGCCTGGGCTCGCCCGAATTCTATGCCCGCATGATCATCCCGGTGGAAGTGGGGCAGCATATGTCCATGGATGCCCTCATCACCCGTCTGGTGGAAGTCCAGTACGAACGCAACGACTATGACTTCCATCGCGGCACGTTTCGTGTGCGCGGGGACGTGCTGGAGATCATCCCCGCCTACCATCACGAGCGGGCCCTGCGTATCGAGTTTTTCGGTGATGACATCGACTCCATGCGCGAGGTGGATCCGCTGACCGGGGACGTACTGGCGGAAGTGGGCAAGACCGTCATCTATCCGGCCAGCCACTTCGTCTCCGCCCAGGACAACCTCAAGCGGACCACGGCCGACATCCGGCAGGAATTGCTGGAACGCCTGACGGCCTTCAAGGCGAGCGGGCGCCTGGTGGAGGCGCAGCGTCTGGAGCAGCGGACCCAGCTGGATCTGGAGATGATCGAGGAGCTGGGCTACTGCAACGGCATCGAGAACTATTCCCGTCATCTGGACGGCCGCAAGGCCGGGGAGCCGCCTTCCTGCCTGCTCAACTATTTCCCCGAGGACTTCATCCTGTTCGTGGACGAGTCCCACATCACCGTGCCGCAGGTGGGCGGCATGTTCAAGGGCGACCGCTCGCGCAAGCAGACCCTTGTGGACTACGGCTTCCGCCTGCCCTCGGCCCTGGACAACCGGCCCCTGCAGTTCGACGAGTTCCGTTCCCTGCTGCATCAGGTGGTCTACGTTTCGGCCACACCGGGCAAATACGAGACGGATCAGTCCCAGGGCATCATTTCCGAGCAGATCATCCGGCCCACGGGCCTGGTGGACCCGGAAGTGGAGGTGCGTCCCACCAAGGGACAGATGGAAGACCTGCTGGGCGAATGCCGGGAGCGCATCCGGCGCGGGGAACGGGTGCTGGTGACCACCCTTACCAAGCGCATGGCCGAAGACCTGACCGAGTATTGCTGCACTATGGGCGTCAATGCCCGCTACCTGCATTCGGATATCGACACCCTGGAGCGTTTGCAGATCATCAGGGCCCTGCGGCAAGGGGAGTTCGACGTGCTGGTGGGCATCAACCTGCTGCGCGAAGGCCTAGATATCCCCGAGGTCTCGCTGGTCTGCATCCTTGATGCCGACAAGGAAGGTTTCCTGCGCTCCACGGGCTCGCTCATCCAGACCTTTGGCCGTGCGGCGCGCAATGTCCACGGACACGTCATCCTGTATGCCGATACGGTCACGGCCTCCATGCGCGCGGCCATGGACGAGACCGAACGGCGCCGGGCCAAGCAGACCGCTTATAACACGGAGCACGGCATCACGCCGCGGAGCACCCGGAAAAGCCTTGAATCTCCTCTGGATGCCCTGTATGTGGATACCGGTCCTTCATCGCGGGGCAAGGGCAGGGGACGTGCGTCCCGACAGGACGATGCCGTGCCCCTGACTGCCGAAGATACCGCGGCGCTGGTCCAGCGTCTGGAAAAAGAGATGCGCGAGGCGGCCCGTGAACTGGAGTTCGAACGTGCCGCCGCCCTGCGGGACCGTATCCGGGCCCTGCGTGAACGCATTATTGCCCTGCCGGAGTGATCATGAGTCCAGAACAGCTTTCCCTTTTCGGTGCACCTGCCGCCAAAGACCGGGCCGGGAGCAAGGCAACAGGGCAGGCCCCTGTGCCGCCCGCCGCATCCGCGGCGCCTGTGGATCCCCTGAGCCTGCCCGAACCGTCCAGGGATATGCCCCGGGAGCGGATGGCATGGCTTGTGACCATCCTGGAGCACCATAACTATCTGTATCATACGCTGGACAAGCCGGTCATCAGCGACGATCAGTACGATGCCCTGTTCCGGGAGTTGAAGGCCCTGGAGGAAGAGCATCCGCAATGGCGCAGCCCCCATTCGCCCACGCTGCGCGTAGGGGGCGGACTGCTGGGCGGGCTGCCCAAGCAGCGCCATCGACAGCGCATGTACGGTCTGGACAATGTTTTTTCCGCCGAGGAATGGCAGGAATTCGTGGCCCGAATGCAGCGCGCCCTGCCTGAGGTGCCGCTGGCCTTTTGGTGTGACCCCAAGCTGGATGGCCTTGCCCTGGAAATCATCTATGAAAACGGCATCCTGCAACAGGCGCTGACCCGCGGGGACGGGGAGGAGGGCGAAGTGGTCACCGAAGCCGTGCGCACCATCCGTACGGTCCCCCTGCGCCTGCGCGGGGCCGGTCCCTTCCCGGAACGGCTGGAAGTGCGTGGCGAGGTGGTCATCTACAAAAAGGATTTTGCCGCCATCAACGAGCATCGGGAATCCCTGGGCCAGAAGCTGCTGGCCAATCCGCGCAATGCCGCTGCCGGGGCCCTGCGCCAGCTGGATGTTGCCAATACCCAGCAGATGCCCCTGCGTTTTTTGGCCTACAGCCTGGGCGAGGCCCGCTGGGGGCGGGCGCTCCCCTGCCATTTCCAGCATGAGCTGGCGACCCGTCTGCGCGACTACGGTTTTTTGACGCCGCCCGACGGCAGGCTCTGCGCCGATCCGGCAGCTGTGGAAGCCTATGTGGAAAGCGTGCGCCAGGGCAGGGCGGATTTCCCCATGGAGATCGACGGCGCCGTGGCCAAGCAGGATGATCTGGAAGCGCAGGAGGCCCTGGGCTTCACGGCCCGCGCGCCACGCTTCGCCATCGCTTTCAAGTTCCCGGCCATGCAGGTGCATACCCGTCTGACCGGTATCGAGATCCAGGTGGGGCGTACCGGCGTCCTGACCCCTGTGGCCCGGCTGGAGCCGGTGGCGGTGGGTGGGGTCATGGTCACCCGTGCCACCCTGCACAACGAGGACGAGATCCTGGCCAAGGATGTGCGGGTAGGGGATACGGTCATCGTGCAGCGGGCCGGCGATGTCATCCCCGAAGTGGTGGGGCCGGTACTGGAGGAACGCCCCGCGGGGGCAAGGCCGTTCGAATTCCCGCATATCTGTCCTGTCTGCGGCGAGCCCGCCCACCGTGAGCCCGGTGAAGCGGCCTGGCGCTGCGGCAATATCTCCTGCCCGGCGGTACGCTTGCGCTCCATCTGCCATTTCGTGTCCAAGGCCGGCCTGGACGTGCAGGGCGTGGGACAGAAATGGATGGAGCAGCTGGTCAGCAGCGGCCATGTCACCAGCCCGGAACAGCTGTTCCGGCTCACAGTGCAGGATCTGCTGCCCTTTGACCGCATGGGGGACGTGCTGGCCCAAAAGATAGTGGACGCTTTCGATGACGCCCGCCATAACGCCACGCTGGCCCGGCTCATCAGCGCCCTGGGCATCCGTCATGTGGGCGAGCAGACCGCCCGCATGCTGGCGGCGCATTTTCACGACATGGATGCCCTGGCGGCCGCCGATACCCCGCGCCTGCTGGAGCTGCCGGATGTGGGGCCCGAAGTGGCCAGCTCCATCCGCAGCTTTTTTGAAAGCCCGGCCAACCAGCATATGCTGGCCGGATTACGCGAGGCAGGCCTGTGGCCCGTGGCTGCGCCAGAACCTGCCGCGGCCGGTGGGGAGGGCCCCCTGCAGGGGAAGAAAATCCTCTTCACCGGTACGCTTTCCATGCCCCGGGGCAAGGCCAAACAGCTGGCCGAAGCGGCCGGTGCCGTGGTGCTGGGCAGCGTGAGCAAAAAACTGGATATCCTTGTGGTGGGCGAAGATCCGGGCAGCAAACTGGAAAAAGCCCAAAGCCTGGGGATCGCCGTCCTGGACGAAGCGGCCTTTCTGGGCCTGCTCGCTGACAGGACGGACGCATAACTTTCAACAGAACAGGATGGAGAAGCAATGAGCACGCCGATCATCGTCATGGGTGCCAATGGCCGCATGGGCCGGACCATCTGCACGCTGGTGCAGGAAGACCCCGCCTTCACGCTTGCGGGCGTGGTGGAACGCAGCGAGTTCGCCGCCGGTCTGGACGCGCTGCCGTGCCCGGTGAGCCAGAATGTGGAAGAACTGCTGCAAGGCCTGGACGGCAAAGCTGTCGTCGTGGATTTCACCGCTCCCGAGGTCAGCCTGGCCACGGCCCGCAGTGTGGCCAGGTTCGGTGCGGCCCATGTGATCGGCACCACCGGCTTCACCAATGAGCAAAAGCAGGAGCTAGCCAGGCTGGCTGAAAGCTGCCGCATGTTCTGGGCGCCCAATATGAGCATCGGCGTCAACGTGCTGCTCAAGGTCCTGCCCGAACTGACCCGAGCCCTTGGCGACAAGTACGATATCGAGATGGTTGAGCTGCACCATAACCGCAAAAAGGACTCCCCAAGTGGAACTGCCCTGCGCCTGGGCGAAT
>OLFV01001468.1_pt1 | contig 22188 bp, 22 predicted proteins | sample 1605551 | NCBI WGS metagenome assembly OLFV01 (sample SAMEA3888922, study PRJEB22519) | human gut metagenome | biome: human gut; feature: human-associated habitat; material: faeces | place: Denmark | collected 2011
CGCCGCTGACGCGGCGTGCCTCCGGCGGTCAAGGTTGTTTTCAACACTATTCTACAACAGAGCGAATGATGGCGCTCTGTTGTGGAACCGTGTTGGAAGTATCCTCGCCCCCGGAGCATTTCACTCATGAAAAGCTCTGCCGAGTCACGCGAAGCGGGATTATGCCGCGACGCCCCTTTTCCGGTGTCGCCGCAATTCATCTGCGGCGTTAAGCTCCGGCTTCAGGCGTGAAAGCTGCGGGCCGGAACATGAGGAGATGGCCGGCAGATATTTTCAAACGCAAAACGTCCCGGGATGCCGCATTGCCATGCGGCGGGACTCGCCATCTCTGCTCTCGATGCCCGTAAGCCTCGCTCCGCCCGGCAACGGGCACGGCTCCTGCGGGGCCGCCATTCGGCCGGTCTCCACGGTTCGCTGCGCGCCTCCGGCGGTCAAGGATATTTTGACACAACTCTGCAACGATGTATGCACTTGCCGCATGGCGGAAGCGGCGCTACGCTGGGCAGCGTCTGCTTCGCGGTAAAGATGTTCCCCTTCCGGAGCATCCGCTGATCCGAAGGGGATGGTCGGGATGCTTTGCGGCCATGAGGGTGTTCCCGGCCGCGCCATTCAATTCAATGTGCTGCCCGGGCAGCGGAGGAAAAGGGCTTGAAGATGCTGACGGAACTGAACTCGGAAGAATGGATCGGGCGTCTGCGCGGGCAGCCCCGGCCCGGGGAAGACAAGGTGCTTGTCTTTTATGATCATCGGCTGAGGGCTCTGTGCCGCGATCCCCGCCTTATGCTGCTTCCTCTGGATGATCACATGGTACACAGGGGTGACGGCGTTTTTGAAAGCCTGCACGTCACGCAGGGCCGCATTCTGGAACTGGACGCCCACATCGAGCGGCTGCGGCGTTCCTGCGGGGTTCTCGGGCTGGAACTTCCCTGCGGCTGGGACGAACTGCGCGATATTGTAATCGGCACGGCATCGGCCGGAGGAGAAGAGCATTGCGCGGTCAAAATCCTGCTGGGGCGCGGGTGCGGCGGCATGGGCGTGGATCCGGCGGAATGTCCGGAAAGCAGCCTTTTCGTCATTGTCACGCGCAGCCGCCCGCTGCCTGAATCCTTCTGGGAGAAGGGGCTTACCGCATGCCGCAGTTCCATTCCCGCCAAGCAGCCGTGGCTGGCCGGCATAAAATCCACCAACTACCTTCCCAATGCTCTCATGACCCGTGAGGCGCGCGAGCGCGGCGTGGATGTGAGTTTTTCCTTCGATGAGCACGACTTTCTCGCCGAGGCCGCCATTGCCAACGTGGGAGTGATCGACGGACGGGGGCGTCTTCTGATGCCGCGTTTCACGCATGCGCTGCCGGGCACGACTGCCCTGCTGGCCATGGAAATCGCCGGAACCATGATGGAGGTGATAATCACCGATATAACGGAAGAAATACTGTACGCGGCTTCGGAAATCCTGATATTCGGGACTGGTCCGGAGTGCGTGGCCGTCACGCGCTACGAAGGCAAACCCGTGGGAAACGGGCGCCCCGGTCCGTCGGGGCGCAGGCTCCGCTCCGCTCTGCATGAGGCTCTGCTGGCCGGAGGCACACCGCTTCTCAAGTCCTGAATCCGAGAGAGGTTTATCATGAAGACCGGAATGCTGGTTCAAGCAGGCGCATCCTTGTGCCTGGTCTGCGCGTGCATGTTTTCCGCAGCACCCTGTTTCGCCGCCGAGACGCACAAGACAGTGGTGACGGCCAAGGTTCCCGCCTCCACTCCCGAGGCCGACGCCGCCCGCGCCGCCTTGCCTGAAACCGTGGATGAAGCCACCGTTACCATCATCCCCGCCGCAGATATCATTGTCACATTCCCGCTGCTGCTCACCGAGCGCGGTGTGGTGGAAAGCGTGGATCTCAAGGCCAGGACCTTTGAACTCAAGCGCAAGGACGGTTCTTTGGCCAGAATTTCCGTGGGGGACGGCACGCTGGTGGAAAACGTCTATGCGGATATTTTCCACTCGGAGTCGAAGAAGGGGATCGACGGGCTGAAGAAGGGAGACAAGGTGCGCGCCCGGGTGTTCCCGCCGCGGAACGGAGAGGAAAGCGCCCTGCTGATTGATGTCTTCCATCTGTAGGAATTCCTTCCCCCGCGCCGTGCCGCCTGATGCCGCGGCGATTAGCCGCCGGAAGCGCGATACATGGAAACCGTCCGCAGGGCGATCCTGCCGCGCGGCGGCAAATGCGCCGCGGAGGGGGGCGGCAAAAGATTCCGGAAAATGAAAAACAGGGTAATGTGAACTTGCGCGCGTGAAGTCCCCTTCCGTATGTGCGGAGTTGCAGCTCCGGGCCGGTTTTGCCGGTTCGGAGCTTTTTCTGTGCCGTTGGGAGCGGCCGCCACTGGAAGCGGAGCCGGGCAGGACGAGGCTCATCTCTGCTCTTTCCGTCCGCAAGGCGCCCCCTGTCCGGCATCGCCGCAATTCGCCTGCTGCATGCGGCTCCGGCTTCAGGCGTGAAACCTGCGGGCAGGAACATGGGGGCTGGCCGGCAGATATTTTCAATAACAAAACGCGCGAGGACCCGGTGTGCGGGGAGTCATGCCGGAAAACGCGGCATCTGCATCTTGTGCCCTCCGGCAAAGGTGTTTATGGTAAGGAAATGTGCATTGTGCTGATCGATTTGCGCCCGGATTCAGCTCCCTTGCCGGGGACGGTTCTTTCCCCGCTTCCCCCACGGGGGGAGCGGACGCTCCTGCTTGCGGAGGGACTGGTGCGCGCGGGCGTTTCCGCCGCAACTGTCTGTTTCGCCGGGGGAGCGCTTGCCCGTGAATGCGGTGAGCGCGGGCTTCCCGTGGAAACCGTGCGTGAAGGGATTTCCGGATTCGGTCTGTATCTGACGCTCCGCCGCATACTTTCCCGCCGCGCGCCGCGCATTGTCCATCTTTTCGGAACCGAGGCACTGGGACAGGCCGCGTGGCTGCGCCGTTCCGGGGGATTCCGCCTTGTGCAGACGCTTGAGGATGCTCCTTCCGTTTCTGCCCGTTCCCATATGAAGGCACTGAGGAAAGTGGATGCGTTTGTAACACCGTCCGGACTGCTGGCGGAGGAACTGACGGCCCGCGCTTCCTCCGGCGCGGTCTGGCTGGCCCCGCGCGGCGCGGGCAGGGGCATGGGAGTGCCTCCGCTCATCCGGAGCGTGCTTCCCTGTGCGCTGCCGGTCAGAAAAACCGTTTCCCCCCGCCCCGGGGAACTTCCTTTTCCTCTGCCGCACGGGCATCCGGCCCTGCAGGGACAGAAGAACGGAAGTTCTTCCCATTTCCTGTTTTTTGTGATGGGGGAACCCGGCCCGGGGAGCGGCCTGCCTGCCCTGTTTTCCGCCATGGCCAGGCTGCGCGTTCTGGAAGAGTCCTCTCCCTGGGAAGTACGGGTTGCGGGGGAATTGCCGGACGTTGCCCCGCTTCTGTCGGAAGCCGAGGATCTGCGGGTGGGGGAACGTCTTGCGCTGCTGGGTGCGCAGGACGGAGATGCCGTCATGGGCCTGTGCGATGCGGTGATTTCTCCGATGGAGGATGCGCGCGGGCAGGCCGACGTGCTGCTGGCGGCGTGGAGCCGTTCTCTGCCGGTCATGGCGTCGTCCCTGCCCCGGCATGAGGAACTCGATCCGGACAGAAGCGCGTTCCTGCGCTTTGCGCCCTCCACTCCGGCGGAACTGGCGGAAGCCATGCGGGAACTCATGCGGAACCGGGAGCGGCGCGGAGAACTCGCCGCCGGAGGAAAAAAGGTGGTGGAACGTCTTTCTCCGGATATGTTCTGCGCGGCGCACAAGGCCATATATGAGGAGCTGGGAGAAATCCCCGCTTCAGGCGGCGCGTAGGGTCGGGAGGCATCGCCGCGCGGGAGAACTGCCCGGCCGGCGGACATATTTCAATCATGGCATGTTTCGGGAGGTTCGGCATGGCGGGAAAAAGAACCGGCAAGGGGGAACTGGCGGCCCGCGCCGCGCGGGTATGGGAGCTTCTCGAGGCGCGTTATCCCGCGCCCGGGACGCATCTTGTCCATGAAAATGCCTGGGAACTGCTGGTGGCGACGGTACTTGCCGCGCAATGCACCGACGCGCGGGTGAACACCATCACGCCGGAGTTTTTCCGCCGCTGGCCCCGTCCGGCGGATCTGCTCTCCGCCACGCAGGAAGAGGTGGAAGAAGTCATCCACTCCGCCGGGTTCTATCACAGCAAGGCGCGGAACCTGCTGGGAGCGGCCCGCAGGGTGGTCGAGATGCACGGCGGAGAAGTTCCCCGGACGCTGGCGGAGCTGATCCTTATGCCCGGCGTGGCCCGCAAGACAGCCAACGTGGTGCTGTGGGGGGCTTTCGGCATCAATGAGGGGCTGGCTGTGGATACGCATGTCAAGCGCATATCCTACCGCCTGGGGCTGACGCGGCATCAGGAGCCGGTACGGATCGAGCGCGATCTCATGGAGCTTTTCCCCCGGCATGCCTGGGGCGACGTGAATCACCGCATGGTCTGGTTCGGGCGGGACGTATGCGATGCCCGGAAGCCGGACTGCGGACATTGCGAAATGGCCGGATTCTGCCCCCGCGTCGGGGTGGGAGAAGGAAAGGCTCGGGAGAAACAGCGTCCCGGTTCCGCGGGAAAAAATGATGCCGGGAACGGTTCGCCATCCTGAGCAATATCTCATATGCCGGGCTTTGGAGCATTTTCGGCTTGAAAATGCTCCCGGAGTCGAGCGGAGCCGGACGCCGGAGCGACGCCCCCATTCTCCGGTGTCGCCGCAATTCACTTGCGGCGTACAGCTCCGGCTTCAGGCGTGAAGCCTGCGAGCCGGAACACAGGGGCTGGCCGGCAGATACTTTCGAGAGCAAAACGTTCTAGATCTGCTGTCCGCGCGCGGCCTCCACGGAGGCGCGCAGCGTATCGGCCAGACCGGGAAGCAGGGCGCGGATTGCATCCGGGGGTTGTCCTGCCTTGAACGCGGCGTCCATTTCCGTGCTTTTTTCCTGCAACAGCAGGAGACCGAGGCTTGCGCCCACGCCTTTCAGGGTATGGGCGAGGCGATGGGCAAGTTCCCTGTCTCCCGCGTCAAGTGCCGACGCTATTTTTGCGGCGTCTTCCGCATGCTGATCGGCGAATTTGTCCAGCAGCCTGCGGAACAGGGCTTCATTTCCGGCCACACAGCGCAGGCCGAAGTTCATGTCAAGAAGGGGAGCGGACATTCTTCCTCCTGAGACGGGTCATGGCGCCCGCGTGATGACGCAGGCAGGCCGTGGTCATGCGCAGTCCGGGGAATGGGGAGAGCGAAGGAAACGTATCGTTCGGTTCCCCGACGCGATACTGCGATGAAATCGCGTCATACCCGATCAACATACAGATGTTCAAGGAAGTTTTCCATGGCGTCGTCCATGCGGGAAATGAAAGGGGAAAGCTCAAAGGATTTTTTGCATGCCGGACAGTGCATGTAGGCTTCATGGCAGGTGCGGCGGATATCCAGAGCGGCTCCGCAGTCCGGGCAGGGAAGCGTGGTGCGGGCTTCCCGGGGGGCGAAGAAGAAAGGCATGAAAGGCTCCCGAGCGTTTTGCGATTGAACATATCTGCCAGCCAGGACCCGGTGTTCTGGCTCACGGGTTTTATGTCTCCGCCGGAGCAGACGCAGGCGGCCTGCGGCGGCGCCGGACAGAGAGCGTCGCGGCGGAGTTTCGTCCTGCCCGACGCCGCGGAGCATTTCGATGGCGAAATGTTCCGGGAGAAGGCGGTTCAGTTGAGTTCCTGCCGGTAGCGCAGAGACTGCCGAAGAGTCTCCCGGTCCATGAACTTGACTTCCGCGCCGAGCGGAATCCCCTGAGCCAGGCGGGTGACCCTGATTTCCGGGAAACGCCGCGTTACCTCATCGCGCACATAGCTGGCGGTGGCTTCGGCTTCAGCCGTGGCGCCCAGAGCAAGAATAAGCTCCCTGACCTCACCTTCCGCCAGACGCCTTGTCAGCCTGTCCATGTCCAGCGCCTCCGCCGGACTGTGATCCAGCGGAGCGAGCAGGCCGCCGAGAATGAGATACTGTCCCTTGTAGAAGTTTCCTTCCTCCATGGCGAGCAGGCTGTCCCATTCCGCCACGAGGCAGAGGCTGTCGCGCCCGCGCGAGGGGTCGGCGCAGACGGAACAGGGGTCACTGTCGGACAGGCTGCCGCAGCGGGAACAAAGATGCAGCTTGTCGCGCAGTTCGTAAAGGTTCCTGCCCAGGCGGCGCGTTTCTGCCTCCGGCCATTTCAGCAGGGTCATGGCCGCGCGCATGGCCGATTTTGGGCCGAGGCCCGGCAGGCGCGCCATTTGTTCGACGAGTTCCTTGAGCGGTTCGGGAATGCGTTGCATACAGACCTTTTGCTTACCAGCCGAGGCTGGATTCTCTGCCCTTTATCGCGGGCAGGGTGAGAGGCGTGGTCACCTTGACGCCGGGGATGCCGAAACGCACGGTGAAGGTTCCGGCATAGCGGTTTCCCCGGTAGATTTCCACCCGGTAGATGTCGCCTGCCGTATCCAGGGAATAGCTTTCCCGGAAGTCCCGGCGGCGGATGGTGATATCGCTTTCGTCCGGGCCGAGCGTCGCGCCGATGGCGTTGACACGGAAGCCCGGCATGCTTTTGACCAGAAAAGTTTCCCTGGGGCGGATTTCATCTCCGAAGCGCACGCGCTGTTCCTCCCCGTCCACCAGCACGGTGACGGCGTCGATGGAGCTGTCGCTTTCCCGCCATTCCGGCCGGAAGCTGGTGACCATATTGTTTCCGTAGTGAATGGTCAGTCTGCCGCGCTCGCCGCTTACCGCCACGATGGGCATGTTGGCGCTGAGAGTTTTTTCTCCGCCCTCGGGCAGGGGAATGCTGCCCGCAAGATTGCGCCGGACGCCGGAAAGCGGCAGAACCAGCCGGTTGTCCATAAAGCCTGCGTAGACATCGCGGCCCAGGGCGCCGAGAACGCCTTCGGCAGTCAGGGGAAAGTCCCGCTCGAATTTCACGCCCGCGATGCGCAGAAATGCCTCCACCATGCAGAGCTGATAGTACGCCCGCTCCTTTACGCCGAAATCCTTGCTTACTTCCAGGCCATAGGCGGCCTTGCCGTGATTCAGGGCGAACCATGTCAGGCTTTTCGCCATTTCCGTGTCGCCGTCGCCCGTACGGGTGTTGCGCACATGCAGGGCATGCGCGGCGGCGAGCAGACGGGCGTTGACTTCCTCCGTTACCGCGCGGGCGATTTCGCCCAGGCGTCCGAAGGCGGCTCCGGGGAGTTCTTCCTGATCGATGATGACGCTCTGCCCCCAGCGCCCGGGGTTGTGCGTGGGGGATTCCCAGGCAGGGCGGTAGAAGCCGCTGCCGTCATGGAGATTAAGCACAAGATCAATTTCGGGCCGGGTGATGATGCTCTGCAGACGGCGCACCGTGGCGTATTCGGGATCGCTTTCCCGCAGGGCGGCGAACTTGCGGTTCATGTCGCCGTGGAGTCCGCGCGACCGCTTGATGATGCTGGGGAAATTGAGATTGGGAATCACCAGCACGGTGCCCCCGTCATAACGGTAATGGGTGGCCAGCAGCGCAGCGGCGGAAAAACCGCCCGGCTCATCGCCCTGAATGCCGCCCACGATAAGGACGGTAGGGCCTTCGCCCGAGCCGTGCGCGGTGAGAGTGAAATCCAGCGGAGAGGTCAGCGGAGGAAGAATATCGGCGTCACTCCGGCGTTTCGCCGCGGATGCCGCGGAGGAAAAGGACAGCGGCGTCATGAGCGTCAGGATGACGGCAAGAAAGAGAATTCGCGCGGCGGCTGACGCAAGGCGCGGCGGACAAGAGCGCGGCACGATTGTGGACATGGGGACTCCGGTTGAGGGGGATTCGGCGGCTTTCCGCATGGAACCCGCGGCACGGCGGAGATTATGCGGAAGAAATGTATTTCCGTAAATCCCCCGCCGGGTTTAAAATTAAGGAGGATCACCCCGGTTCTGCAACAGGGCGACAGACTTTCCGGGCTTGACCTGCGGTGTCGCCGGACGTATCGTTTTTCTTCCCATTTTCGCGAGCAGCGCGATATTTTCGGGTTTTCGCAAGGAGATATACTATGCCCGGCTTGGAACTCACCCCTTACATCTGGTTTGACGGCAGGCTCATCCCGTCGGAAGAAGCCAAAATCCATGTGCTTACGCACGCCCTGCATTACGGAACGAGCTATTTTGAAGGCATCCGCGCCTATGCGTGTTCCGACGGCACTTCCGCCGTGTTCCGCCTGAAGGAACACATGAAGCGTTTTGTCAATTCCGGAAAGATCCTGCGACTGACCTGCCCTTATGATCTCGCCACAATGGAAAAGGCGGTCATCGATACCATGGTGGCCAACAAGATGTCCGCCGGATATATCCGCCCCCTGGCATGGGTGGGGGAAGGCCCTCTCGGCGTCTTCCCCGGCAATCCCGTTCATGTCATCGTCGCCACCTGGCCCTGGGGAGCGTATCTTGGCGCGGAAGCGCTGGAAATGGGCGTGCGCGTCAAGACCAGCTCGTTCAACCGCATTCATCCCAATACCCTGATGGGCAAGGCCAAGGCGGGCGGCAACTACGTCAACTCCGTGCTGGCCAAGATGGAAGCCGTGCAGAGCGGCTATGACGAGGCTCTGATGCTCGACGTCAACGGCTGCGTGTCCGAAGCCACCGGCGAAAACGTGTTCATCGTCCGCAACAACGTACTCAAGACCACTCCCGGCGTTTCCATTCTTGAGGGCATCAACCGTGACGCGATCATGTGTCTGGCAGAAGATCTCGGCTACAGGGTGGTGGAACAGGTCTTCACCCGCGACGAGATGTACACCGCCGACGAAGCGTTCTTCTGCGGCACCGCCGCCGAGGTGACCCCGATCCGAGAGCTGGACGACCGCATCATAGGGGAAGGGCATGCCGGTCCGGTGACCAAGGCCATTCAGAAGGCATTCTTCGAGGCCGCGCACGGCGAAAACGAAAAGTACGCCCACTGGCTCACCCACTACAGATTCTAGCCGCAGAACCGGACGAGAGTACGCATGGCCGACGACGCCCAGAGCAGACTGCCCGGCGGGGGAGGCGCCGCCTCCCTTGCCGCGCGTTATCGCCCCCAGACCTTTGCGCAGGTCGTGGGGCAGGATATGGTGAAATCCATTCTGTCCCGCGCCGCGCTGGAAGACAGGGTTGCCCCGGCCTATCTTCTCAGCGGGACGCGCGGGGTGGGCAAGACCACCGTGGCCCGTATCTTCGCCAAGGCGCTGAACTGTGTCCACGCCCCCGCCGGGGAGCCATGCAACGAGTGCAGCGCCTGCCGCCGCATCACGCAGGGCAGCTTCGTGGACGTGGTGGAAATCGACGGCGCGTCGAACCGGGGCATCGATGACGTGCGCCGTCTGCGCGATGCCGTTGGTTATGCCCCGCTGGAAGGGCGCTACAAGGTTTTCATCATCGACGAAGCGCACATGCTCACCAAGGAGGCTTTCAACGCCCTGCTGAAGACTCTGGAGGAGCCTCCCGCGCACGTCACGTTCATCATGGCCACGACGGAACAGCACAAGTTCCCGGTGACCATTGTCAGCCGTTGCCAGCATTTTGTCTTCCGCCAGATTCCCGAGGCCACGCTGGAGGCGCATATCCGTTCGGTGCTGGAACGGGAGGCGCGTCCCTTTGAAGAGGACGCCGCGCGCCTGATCGCCCGCCGGGCGGCAGGCAGCGTGCGTGACGCAATGTCGCTGCTGGGCCAGACCCTGGCTCTCGGCGGCGGAGCGGAGACGCCCCTCACCGCGGCGCAGGCCCGCGAAGTGCTGGGGCTGGCCGGTCAGGAAGTCATGGACCGCCTGCTGGACGCGCTGGCCGGACAGGATGCTCTGGCTGTGGCCAGACTGGTGCGCGAGCTGCTGGGGCAGGGCGCGGACATGGGCTTTTTTCTGCGGGAGCTGGGCGGGCTGTGGCGCAATCTTTTCCTCATCCGGCAGGCCGGGCCGGAAGCCGCCTCCGAGCTGGAGCTTCCCGAACGGGAAGCCGTCCGCCTGACAGGGCTGGCCGGAAAATTCTCTCTTTCCTATATTCACGCCGCGTGGCAGATGACGCTGGAAAGCCAGCGCCGTATTCTCACCAGCCTTGAGCCTGCCGCGGGGCTGGAACTTCTGCTGCTCAACCTTGCTCTGCTGCCCCGCCTGCTTCCTCTGGGGGATCTGAATCCGGACGCTCCGGCAGGAGGAGAACGCGTTTCCCCTCCGGTTTCTTCTGAAATTCCGGAAAGCCGAGCGGGCGCAAGGTCCGGGCAGGACATGCCGCGCCGGGCGGAGGAGGAAAGCGCGGGAGCGCGCCGCCCTTTCGCTGAAGCGGCGGCATCATCCGAAAGTTCCGCAGCGTCCTCTTTCCGTTCCGGGGCCGTTTCTCCGGCGTCTGTCCCGGAAAGGCCGGAGGAAACAGCGGTTTCGCCGCGCCGTTTCCTGCCGCCGGAAGGCGCGCGCCGTTTTGCTCCTCCGTCCCGTGTGCCGGAAGCCCCGTCTCCTGCGCGGCAGCCTGTCCGCCGGGAAAAGACGGATGATGTTCCCCCCTGGCTGGATGAGATTCCCGCCGGAGGCGACCCTGCGCTGAAGGCTGCGGACGGTGCGGAGCGGCAGCGTCCGGCAGACGGGGCCGGATCAGCTTCCGGGCGTGCAGTCGTTCCGTCGCCGGAGTGTTCCCGGCCTGCGGCGCTGTCCGCCCCCTCCGGGACAGATACGGAGGAGAGAGGGGGGAAGCCTGAATGGGAAGACTTTCTGACCTTTTGCGAAGGCCGGGAGGGTGTGCCTCTCAATCTGCTTCGCCAGTGTGCCGGAGAAATAGAGGACGGGCGTCTGCGCCTGCATCCCCGGTCGCAGACGGTTTCCCTTCAGCTTCAGCGTCATGCCGAGATGTTGAGGCAGGCGGCGGAGAGCTGGGCCGGACGGCCTCTGGAGCCGGAGTTCATGCCCCCGCGTACGGAGCGCCGCACCTCGGCGGAACTCAGGTCTGAAATGCAGGATCATCCCGTGGTACAGGAACTCAGTCGTATTTTCGGGGCAACGCTCGTGCACTGCGCTCAGGCGGACAGGAACTGAAACTGTCCGGTATTCGGAATTTCCAACCTGATAACACAAGGAGACAATCCCATGCCCAATATGAACGATTTGCTGCGTCAGGCGCAGGTCATGCAGAACAAGGTGCTCAAGCTCCAGCAGGAAATGGCGGAAAAGACCGTGGAAACCTCCGCCGGAGGCGGCATGGTCAAGGTCGTGATGAACGGCCGCCAGGAACTCAGGGCCATTGCCATTGATCCCAGGGCGCTGGAGGGCGGCGATGTGGAAATGCTTCAGGACCTTATTCTCAGCGCCGTAAACGAAGGCGTGCGCGTGACCCGCTCCAACATGGAGAGAGAAATGAGCAACCTGACCGGAGGAATCCGGGTGCCCGGCATGTTCTAGAGCATTTCACCCTTGAAAATGTTTCCGGAATCGAGCGCAGCGAGTCGTCCCTGCGCTCGATTCCGTATCGGACGCAGGGTTCCGGCTTCCGGCGCGAGTGGCGTCCGGCTGACGGAAAAGGAAGGCTGACCGATATGGACACGCATATTGCCGGGCCGCTGAACGCGGCGGAACCGGATACGGGGGTTCGGATGTTTCCGCATTGTTCCGGACGGGGGGCTGCTTGATACCCGGCGGGTTTTCCCTGTCCGGCCCGCTGCTCATGGAAGGGGCGCTGGGCACACGCCTGCGATCCGAATACGGCCTGACTTTTGACCCTCATGTGGCCATGGCGGCTTTGTGCCTGACGGAAAAAGGACGCGCGGCGCTGCGGACGCTGTGGGGGGAATACCTGGGCATCGCCCATGAACACGGTCTTCCTTTCCTTGCGGCGACGCCGACCCGCCGCGCGGGACGGGAGCGTATGGAGGAGGGCGGATACGGGACGGAGCTGTTCGCCGCGAACACGGCTCTGCTGAAAGAAATCCGTGCAGAGAGCGGATATGTGATGTACATCGGAGGGTTGATGGGATCGCGGGGCGACGCCTATACCGGAGCGGGCGCGCCCGGCAGGGATGAAGCGCGGGATTTCCATGCCTGGCAGGCCGAAGCTCTGCACGGGGCCGGAGTCGATTTTCTCTATGCGGCGCTCATGCCCGCCCTGCCGGAGTCGGAAGGCATGGCGGCGGCGATGGGGAGTACGGGCCTGCCCTGTCTTTTCAGCTTTACCCTGCGGCGTGACGGCCGCCTGCCGGACGGGACGGCGCTGTCCGACGCCATATGCCGGGTGGACGAAGCGTGCGCGCGGGCCGGATGCAAAGCTCCTCTATGCTATATGACAAACTGCGTCCATCCCCGTCTGGTGCGGGAGGCGCTGCTTCGGCCGTTCAACCGCACGGATGCGGTGCAGCGGCGTTTTCGCGGCATCCAGGCCAACGCGTCGCCTCTGGATATGGAGGTTCTGGATGGTGCGGACGGAACAGTGACATCTCCGCCGGAAGAATGGGCGCAGGAGATGGCCGCGCTGCGGGATATCATGGATGTGAGCATATGGGGCGGCTGCTGCGGTACGGATGGCAGACATCTTGCCGCACTGGCCGAGCTGGCAGTGCGCAGTCCGGTTGATTGAAATGTCCTCGGACAGGCAGGCCGGGTTCCGATGTTTGCCGCGTATCCGTGAGAGGATTGGGCGTCCCGGATGCAATGCAGCCGGGACGCCGCGGAAAGAGAGCATTTGAAAAATCAGTACAGAGGTACAGTCATCCCTTCAGGAATGTCATCATCAGGTATGTCCACGACCATGTTTCCCTGCTGATCCCTGTAGATGCCCAGTCGGAGGACAAGGGCGCTGTTTATGCCGTTGACTTTCATCAGATCTTCCACTGACTTGAACGGACCGTGTTTCTCCCGGTATTCCACCAGACGCGCAATCAGAGTGCGGTTCATATCAAGGGTGGAAGAAAGAAGTTCCGCTTTTGAGGCGGTGTTCAGATTAAGGACTCCGGCAGGAGCGGTAGGAGGGAATGACAGAGTTGCCAGAATGACGGCTCCAGCCAATATGGTTGCATGCATGCTGGTTTTGTTGTTCATGTAAGTTCTCGATTTTCCGTATGGTGAAATGTGGTTCGGGTATGACGCTGGAGGGTGTTGCGGGTGAATATGGCCGTCGGCTGTATGCGGTCAAAGGATATATGTCACTTTCTATTAAGCAGAACAGGAGTGGCTGTTGTGCCGCCTTTGCCCGGAATAAGACGAAAATTTTCCAGCCGCGGAGGGATAACGGCACGTTCTTCCGAATGCACAGCCTTGGGAGCCCATTCATAAGGGACACGATAGGCGCGGAATACGACATTGTAGTTGTCCAGGTCGCGCCACTTCGGATCAATATATTCCCATACGATTTCAAGATCGGGAGTCACTTCAAATACCCGGCCGTCAGCGGCTTCGCAAATCAGGGTGTTTCCGTTGGGCAGACGCTGCGCGCTGCCCTGGAGAGGCGCGAAAAAGGTATTGGGATTATTGGCTGTGGCGGTTTTTGCTTTAACTGCGGAATATTCCCACACAATATCAAGTGTGACGGGATTGATTTCCAGCACCCGGGAATAATGCCTTTTCATGACGCCTACACCGTCAAGGGCATCCTGATCCGGGCTGCCGTAGCCGGCAAATCCTCCATTGTCGTATATAAGCAGATTGCCTGCACCGGGGAGTCCATCCGGGATAATATGACTGCCGTGCGGCCCGATGATAGGACCAATTTTCCGTAGCTTGCCAGTAGAACTGTAATCTGGACCGAGTTTCCAGACAATTTTTCCTGTACTTTTTTCTATGATGGCAATCATTGATATATGACGCGAAGACCAAAGAATGTTTTCCGGGTTGAAAGCTGCGTATTTAATAGGATCTTCATCAAACCATCTGTTCTTTCCGACATAGGAAGCAGCATTAATATGGGCCCAGTCTACCCCTTTTTTTACAGCTCCTTCGGCACGGAAACGATCATATTTGTCATAGCGTGCCACTGCCGCAAAGGCGGCAGAATTCAGTCCCAATTCTTTAACATGTTGTGAAATTTCCCATTGCCAGACAATATTTCCACAGGAGTCAATTTCATAAAGCGTATTGCCTTCCACAGGCCAGTCCACAGATAGCGGACTGTTTTCAACGATACCGCTTTGGGAATTAATCAGTATTTTTCCGTGAGGGTCGGGGGAGGCGTCAGGATAGTAGTACCCCACAGAGCTTCCCTCCAGTTGTGCATCATGACTCATGGGGAGTTTGTCATACTGACGCACAACTTTTCCATCCCAATCCACAATGGCAAGGTGAGCTGCCTTGCGTTTGCCGTACTCGCCCTGCACCATGCCGTTTGGAAGCATTTTTGCGGAATGCCCCATGAGCTGAGGCCATTCTTTCATGACTTCGCCATTCATGTCCACAAGATAAGTGCTGTGTCCCGAGTTCCACCAACTGGGTCCGATCAAAGTGTATCCATTATAACATTTATCAGGATGATACATGGTGACGCCTGTCGGATAAATGGTAGGCATGGCGCAGGAGGGCTGAGGCATGGCGAGCAGGCTGACAAGCCCCAGCAGCATGTAAGATATTTTCATAAGGTTCTCCCTCGCGGTATAAACCGCTTTTTTAGTTCGAGAGGCCGGAATGGCTCCCAGATGCATATTCAAAGGAGAAGCAATATGTGTGCCTTTTGTATAATATATTGTTTTTATTATACTTGATTTGGAGTGTGCTGATGGCCTGGCAGGCTGTCCCGGGAACCAGATGTTTTATGTAATCTTTTTTACTCATGCCGGCGTAAAGTGTGAGTAAAATATTGCACGGTATGGGGGCTTTTGTTTTGTCTTTAGCGTGGGTATACTTCTGCTGCCATGAAATATGCCATGTTTGCAGTCATTCTTGCTGTTTCCCTGATAGCAGGGACGGCGGCACGCCCCCTCGGGGATCATGCGGAGAAGGGGAAACTGCGTGTTGGCATTTTAAAGGAGCGTCCGCCGCTGGCTTTTGAGGAGAATGGAAAACTGAGCGGGTTGGGCGTGGAACTGACGCGTGATATCGGGCGTCAGATGAAAAGAGATGTTGTTCTCATACAGGGCCGCTCGGTAGAGTTGTATGCGCTGCTTGAACAGGGAGAGATTGATGTTGCGGTCTGCTTGCCGCGTCTTGCAGGCGCTTATTCCAACCTGCGCTTCATTCCGACAGGATTGAGCGTGAATCGCCGGATTCTGGTCACGGAATCAGGGATGGATATTCGATCAGAACAGGATTTTCAGGGACGCCATCTGGTATTTATTGAAACAGATCGACAATATGCCGATCTGGCCCGCAAGGCGGGAGCGGAAGTATTTTTTGTGCGGGATATTCCGTCGGCACTGGCGGCTCTCGAGAAGCATGAGGCAGATGCCTATGTAGCGGGCATGGGGGAGGTTGCCGCCAGTCTGGCCTGGAAAGACGGGCTGAATATTGCTTTAAAGGGAGGCAGTCTGGAGCGCACAGAACTGTACCTTGCAACGGAAGAAAAGAATCTTGCTCTTTCCTCCCGCCTTGCCGAAATACTGACGGAACTGGAGCAGAAAGGAACACTGACGGAGCTTCGGGAAATATGGCTTGGGCTTCCCCTATGGGAAAAAGGTTTCTGGGAAAGGTATGGTGAGCGGATAGCATACTGGGGGATGGCACTGGGCGTATGTATTGCGCTTATTATAGGCTGGAATATTTCTCTCCGCCGCAGAGTTTCCATTGCCACCGCGAACTTGAGGGCTTCTGAAGCGCGTTATCGTGAACTGACAGAAGCCTCGCCGGATGCGGTGATGCTGCTGAATGGGACGGGGGAGATCCTCTATGCGAATCCTGGGGCGAGGGAGCTGTTGAGTCATGATGAAAGCTTTTGGAATGGACACCCAGAGGGGCTGAAGTGCAGGCTGGAGGAGCTGGCGCGTGAGACTCTGACCGGACATGGCGGACGTTGTGAACATGTTTTGCAGGAACAGAGCAACGGAACGCGCCATTTTGAAATCCTGAGCTTTTCAGCCACTCTGGACGGAGAGGGCACTCCCGGAGTCTGTACATTGTGGCGCGATATCAGCTCGCGGCGTCTCCTGGAACAGGAACTGACCAGGGCGGACAGGATGTCTGTCATCGGGCGTATGGCCGCCGGAGTGGCCCATGAAATTAATAACCCTCTGGGCGTGATTATGGCTAACGCCGAATATCTGGCGGAAAAACACGTGGGAGGGGCCCAGGTAGAGGCAATTCTCGCGCACGGGGAGAGGGCGGAAGCCTCCATCCGGCGGTTGCTGAATCTGGCGGTCATGCCGGAGGTTCGGTGGGAAAGCGTCAATCTGACCGGTCTTGTGCGGGAGTGTATTCTGTTTCTCCAGCCTCGACTGCGCAAGATAAAAGTCACGCTCCGTCTGCCTGAATGGCTTCCCGTACGGGGAGAGAAGGGCATGCTGGAACAGGTAATACTGAACCTCGTCATCAATGCTCTGGACAGTATGAAGGATGTCGGTCACCTGGATATAAGCGGAGAACTTCTTGAGCGGACGGGCATCGTGAGGCTTGGCGTCACGGACGATGGGCCAGGGATTGACGGGGACAATGCAGAACGTGTTTTTGATTTGTTCTACAGTACAAAGGGAGGACAGGGGTTCGGCATAGGGTTGTATGTGGCCAGGAATATAGCCGAGATGCATCGCGGCTGCCTGAGAGCGGAATCGCGGCCGGGGGAGACCCGTTTTACACTGGATCTTCCTCTTCCTGAGCAGGAGCTTCGGCAGACGGAAAACCGCAGTCAGCCATCTTGTGGTAAAGCGTGCGGCGGCTGACGCCCAGCATGGTAGCCGCTCTTGTCCGATTACCGTCCGCAAGAGTCAGAGCAAGCAGAATAGCCTTTCTTTCCGCTTCTCTGGCGGCTTCATGCAGAGCGATGGGGGGGGAAAGGGGGTGTGGCTGCATTTCTTCCACATCGGGAGTACAGTCCAGCGGGCCGAGTGCGGCCGGAGTGATGATCTGGCCCTCCGTGAGCAGGACAATTCTTTCCATGGCGTTTTCCAGCTCACGAATGTTGCCGGGCCAGGGTTGCGCCATGAGAATGTTCAGAGCGGCGGGGCTGATTTCGCGGATGTTCCTGCCATACTTTGCGTTATATTTGCGGATGAAGTATTCCACAAAACGGATGATATCCTCCCTGCGGTCGCGCAGTTCCGGCAGCCGAACCGGCAGCACCGCCAGCCTGTAGTAAAGATCTTCTCTGAACGTGCCTTGTCGGACGGCAGCTTTCAGATCGCGGTTGCTGGCGGAAAGAAAGCGGACGTCGATGCGTACCTGAGCGTTGGAACCCACAGGACGGATCTCCCGTTCCTGGATGGCATGCAGAAGTTTTGTCTGCATGCCCAGCGGCATTTCACCTATTTCATCCAGAAAAACTGTGCCGCCCTGAGCTTCTTCCAGTAATCCTCGTCTGGATTGCACGGCTCCGGTAAAGGCGCCGCGTATGTGGCCGAAAAGTTCGCTTTCCAGAAGTGTTTCCGGCAGCGCTCCGCAGTCGATAGTCAGAAACGGCTTGTTCCGGCGGGGGCTTGAGGCATGAATGACCTTGGCGAGCAGGCTTTTCCCCGTACCGCTTTTCCCTTCGATGAGTACGCTGACGGTGGAGCCGGATATCCTGTCGAGAGTCTTCATGATATCGCGCAGTGCGGAACTGTCGCCGAGAATCATGGATGGCATGGAAGCGTCGCTTTCCGACGGGCCGTTTTCCAGCGATCGGTGCATGGCACCGTATTCGGCTGCCCGTGAGGCAAGGAGCAGCAGTTCTTTCATTTTCAGCGGTTTGGTGACGTAATCATAAGCGCCAAGCTGAGTGGCTTTTACGGCGCTTTGGATGGTGCCGACGCCTGTCATGATGATGAAGGGAGTGGAGACTCCCGCTATACGCAGGTGCCGGAGCAGTTCCACTCCATCCATGTCCGGCATGGACATGTCGCAGAGTATGACATCAAAACTTTGAGAGTGAAGTTTCCGGCGGGCTTTTTCTCCTCCGGAGGCGGTATCCGTGTCCCATCCCGCTTCTGCGAAACGAAGAGAAAGAATATCCAGCCATGCCTGCTCATCGTCGACAATCAGTATGCGTCCGTTCAAGACTTGCCTCCTTATCTTTGTCGCCTGCGTGGCAAATCCATGGAAATTTGCCACGGCGTCTGCCAGTCTGGCATGCAGATGAGGTCAAGGCTCTTTTTTTTTGAACCGGTATTTTTTTGTCGGATATCCGGCATGCAGGGCAGTGTCAGCCGGAAGGCGTGGAGCCTGAGACGTTCGCCGTCCGGTCTGCCGTATCTGGAGTCTCCCGCCAGAGGATACCCGCGAGAGGCGAACTGGACGCGGATCTGGTGGGTGCGGCCGGTGAGCAGCCGCACCAGCATCAGGGTTGCCGTCCGCCCCTGCACGTCACGTGTTTCCAGAGCCCGGACGATGCTCCGCGCCTCCTTTCCTTCCGTCCGTCCTGTTTCCATGCGTTCCGTCTGCCGGTTTTTCTCCATGCGGTCGCGCAGTTCGCTCTCCCCGGCGTGGGGCCAGCGGCCCCACACCCAGGCCAGATATTCCTTGCGCGGCGGCGTTTCCGTCCGTCCGGCCAGAGCGTCGCTGAGTCGGCGCAGCGCGGCGTAGCTTTTGCCGGCAATCAGCAGTCCCGATGTATCCTTGTCCAGCCTGTGCACGGGGGCGGGAACAAACTCCGCATGACGGAACCGCGCCGCGAGGAGGGAAGCCACGCTGTCCGCATGGCCGGTTCCTCCCTGCGACGGCAGGCCGGAAGGCTTGTTCAGAACAAGAATATCCTCGTCTTCATATATGACGGGAAGAATGGCGGCGCCCCCGAAAGCGTTTGCGAAGGCGGGCCGGGGGCGGACCGGAGAGGCGGAGCCGGGGGCTTTCAGCGCGGCGAAGGGCGGAACGCGCACGAGATCCCCCTCGCTCACGCGGTCGAACGCTTTCGATCTGCCTCCGTTGACGCGTACCTGGCCGCTGCGGATCCATTTGTGAAGTTCTCCGGCCGCTGCTTCAATGCGCCGCTGGAGAAAGTTGAGCAGCTTCTGCCCGGATTCCGCCCGGCTGACTGTGAGCGCGTCCATGAGCTACTGCTTTCTGTCCGCGATGACGGCCAGGGCGTTGACTGCGGCGGCGGCCAGAGGGGAACCCCCCTTGCGTCCGCGCAGCGCAAGGCAGGGATGCCCGCTGTGAACCAGCAGCTCCTTGGATTCCGCCGCGTTCACGAAACCCACGGGCATGCCGATGATCAGGGCCGGTTCGGGCAGCCCCTCATCCAGCAGTTCCAGCAGAGTGAGCAGGGCGGTGGGAGCGTTGCCGATGGCGACAATGCTGTCGGCAAGGGCTTCTCCGGCCAGGAGCATGGCGGCGCGCGCCCGGGTGATATTATCGGATCGAGCCTTGTCCGCCACACCGGGGAGGTCAAGCAGACACCGCACCGAACAGTTCAGGGGAGTGAGGCGGCGGGTCGGAATGCCGGAGCTTGCCATGCGGGTATCGGTGAATATGGAACAGCCGCGCCGCAGAGCCCGCACGCCGCGCCGTACGGCGTCTTCCGGCAGATAGAGATCGCCGGGCAGGGAAATGTCGCCGCTGGCGTGTACCAGACGCCGGGCGATTTCCCACGCATGGCCGGTGAAGGGGCGCGGTTCGGGAATTTCTCCGTCGATGATGACAAAGGAACGGGCTTCAATGTCGTCCGGCGGAATCAGCGCCGCGGCCTGTCGATTGTCGGTGGCAAGTGGATGGGAAGGGAGTGTCATGACATATCCTTGTTGAGAGCGTTCTGCCGGGGAAGACAGCGGGCGACGAAACATCGGGCTGCGTCGGGGTGGGAAAGCATTGACAGATGAACATATGAGCCGGAAATGCATCCGAGGGCTGCGCCTTCATGTTCAGCACGGGCGGAGGAGGCGGCGGGAGAACGCAGCTCCCAGAGCGGGGAAAGTCCGACAGGCTTTTCGATGACGCGCGAATAGTGGAATTCATGTCCGCGTACGGTCAGATTCTCCCACGGGCCTGCCAGTCCGCGGGCTTCCCTGTATCCCAGGGCGGCCCGGCGTGGTTCCATGCGGGCGCGCAGGGGCAGGCATCCGCACATGGGAAAGGCCGTTCCGTCTTTTTCCAGAAAGTCCATGAGATAGAGAAAGCCGCCGCATTCGCCGTACGTTGCATGCCCGCAGGCAAATGCGCGGATTGCCTCGCGCATGGAAACATTGGCGGAAAGGCGTTCGGCGTGCAGTTCGGGATAACCGCCGGGAAGAATAAGTCCGCGCGATCCCGGGGGCAGCCCCGCATCATGCAGGGGAGAGAAGGGAACAAGCTCTGCGCCGGCTTCCTCAAGCAGAAGGCTGCTTTCCGGATACCAGAAACTGAACGCCTCATCCCGTGCGAGGGCGATGCGTATGCGGGGGAAGCCCGTTTTTGCCGCACCGGGGAAAGAATATCCGGCCCTGGAGGGAGACATGTGCCGCGGGGAAACACCCAGACGGGCGAACAGGGCGTCGAGATCGATGTGAGATTCCGCCAGTTCCGCAAGTCTGGCGAAGAAAGCCGCGCTTTCGGCATCTCCGCGGAATTCTCCGGCCTGAGTCAGTCCAAGGTGGCGCGAGGGCAGGGTGATGTCTTCCGTGCGGGGCATCACTCCCAGCAGGGGGATATCCGGGCAGAATTCCGCAAAGGCCGCGCGCAGGAGCTTTTCGTGCCGTACGCTGCCGGCCATGACGCAAAGAGCGCCGGCCACGGCGAGACCGGGCCGCAGTCCGGCCAGGCCCCTGGCGACGGCGGCGGCGCTGGCGGCCATGCCCCGGACGTCGATGACAAGCAGCAGGGGGACATGAAGTTCAAGCGCCACATCCGCGGCGGAGGCGGCAAGGCCGGGAAGCCCGTCATACAGCCCCATCGCGCCTTCAATAATGGCGATTTCAGGAACGGAGCCGCGGGGAACTTCCGCCCGGGGCAGGACAAGCCGGGGATGAAGAAGAAACTGACGCGCGGCGTTGCCGGGAAGTTCCTTCCACGCCTGCATCCATGGGTCGAGATTCAGGGAAGGAAGCCCGCACGCGGCGGCATGCCAGCCGGGATCGATGAAGTCCGGGCCCGTTTTGAACGGGCGCACGAGAAAACCTCTGTTCCGGCATGCGGCCATAAGCGCAAGCGAAACGGTTGTCTTGCCGCAGCCGCTTCCCGCGCCGCTGATCAGCACGGAAGGAAGATGCGGCGCGGCGCAGGAACATGCCATGACCGGAGCGGGGTTAGGTATTGCGATGGCGCAGCGATTCGGCCAGCAGAACGGGGTCCTTGTCGGGGCGGGCCTGGGCGTTCAGTTCCTGAGACCCCCCGGAACATACGAAATGACCGTTCTGGAGTTCGGCATATCCGGCGGAAATGACCTTGCCGTAGGGCAGTTGATCGCGCATATCGCCATGATCCACGCGGCGGGGAAAGAGAAAGCATACCGGCTGACCGGAGAAATCTTCAAGGATGAGGTACTTCATCAGACATTCCTCTATGGTTTGAAGCATCGGCTCCAGAGCGTGTTGCTGATGGACGTGTCTGCCGGCCGGAATACAGGTTTCCGGCATGCGGTTTTCACGCTTCCGCCGCTGCCTGACGCCGCAAGCGAATTGCGGCTGCTCCGGCTCCCCCGGCCGTGGGCGCAGTTGCGCTTTGCGGAAAGGGAGAGCAGGGATGAATCCCGTTCCGCCGGGGAGAGCAGGGCGCGGGAATGGCCGTCCTGTGAAGCCGGGGACCGCAGGCCGCCGCGCAAGGCGGGATTTTCTGCTACAATCCCCCGGAATGCGGGCTTTTGTCAATGACTGCCGGGGCGCGGAGAGCGGTCAGACGGCGGCGCAGTCGCTGCGGAGCCGCCGTCTGACGCCTTGCGCGGCATGGCTCTCCGGATCAAATCATTGAAGCGTTCCGCCTCCGGGGCTAATGCATATGAGGAAAGGGCCTGAAGCCTTTTCATCCTGAGAGCCGCTGATCTGTTCTGCAGATGCGTCAGCGGCGGAACGCGGCAAGGGCGCGTCGGCCCGCAGTATGAGCCGGGCCGGGTTAAACTGTTCTCACCGGGGGTAAGCCATGTTTCAATCCACAGTCGCCCCGTCCGCCGACTGACTGAAGCAGCCGACGGACA
>OLFV01001469.1_pt1 | contig 22177 bp, 20 predicted proteins | sample 1605551 | NCBI WGS metagenome assembly OLFV01 (sample SAMEA3888922, study PRJEB22519) | human gut metagenome | biome: human gut; feature: human-associated habitat; material: faeces | place: Denmark | collected 2011
CCCGCGGCGGGCTGGGTTTATTGTCTGAGCGACTTTGCGAAGCAAGGGGAGCGAAGATAAAAACCCAGCCCGCCGCGGGGCACCCGGGGACCGCAGGGACGGGAGCAGCTATACTACTCTCAGTAGTTAAGGGTCGCGGATCCGCCGCGTCGCCGCTCTCAACAGGAGGTCTTTGTTTATGGCAGATCAAAAGCCGGTTGTCGGGATCATCATGGGCTCCAAGTCCGATCTGGGCGTTATGGAAGGTTGCGCCGCCGAGCTCGAGGCGCTCGGTGTGCCCTATGAGCTCGTCATTGCGAGCGCACACCGCACGCCGGCGAAGGTCCACGAGTGGGCTTCGACTGCTGCCGATCGCGGTATCAAGGTGATTATCGCCGCCGCCGGCAAGGCCGCTCACCTGGGTGGTGTCGTGGCTGCCTTTACGCCGCTGCCGGTCATCGGCGTGCCTATGAAGACGAGTGACTTGGGCGGTATGGATTCGCTGCTGTCGATGGTGCAGATGCCTTCGGGCGTGCCCGTGGCCTGCGTTGCCATCAACGGCGCCAAGAACGCCGCCATCTATGCCACGCAGATTCTGGGCGCTTGCGACCCCGAATACCGTAAGGTTATCGAGAAGATGAAGCAGGAGATGGCCGACGCCTAGGCGTTCTGCCGTTTCGCCGCAGTATAAGGAGAGCCATGTCCGACTATCAGGGAAAACGATTCAAGGCTTCTCAGATCCCCGATCCGTCGAAGCCGGGTGCCGCCCATGCGGCGCAGCAGGGTCGGACATCCTCTCCTCAGCAGCCGCGAGCGGCGCGTCCTGTGACGCCGGCGACGCACCGCCGCCAGGACACGCCGGCGACGCACCGCCGCCAGGACACGCCGGCGGCGTATCGTCCCTCGTCTTATAGCGCAGCTAAGAAGCCGTCCCGGTCTTCATCGCATGCCGCGCCGTCCAGCTACACCGAGCCGCCGCGTAAGAAGCGCCGCTCCATCATTCCCATCTTGCTCATCATCGTGGGCATCGGTCTGATTGTCGCCGCTGCCGCCATCTTTATCAACGCCCAGATTGGCTACAAGCAGGCGAGCGAGTCGTATCAAAAGATCGAAAAACAATATGTGAGCGACAAGGACGCCAGCGGCGTGCCGATTATCGACTTTGATGCACTTGCCCAGACGAATCCCGAGGTTGTGGGTTGGATTTACGCGCCCGGCACCAACATCAACTATCCCGTCGTGCAGACCAACAACAACTCCAAATACCTCAACACGCTGTTTGACGGTACGGCTAACGCGTCCGGTGCCATCTTCTTGGATAGCGACGACACCGCGCCGGGAATGGTTGACCAGCAGACCACGATCTACGGCCACCATATGAACGATGGGTCGATGTTCAACGTGATTTCGGACACCACCGACCAAGCGACGTTCGATAGCATCGAGTACGTGTATTACATCACGCGCGATGCAACGTATAAGCTGCGTCCGCTGGCGACCAAGGTCGTTGAGGATACGTACTCCAAGGCGCGCACGCCCAATTTTGAGGGTGACGACGGGCTCAAGAACTACCTGTCCGAGATGCTCGACGGGGCTTCTGCCGTGACGAGTGATGCGGGCGATCGCGCCGCCTCGGCAACCAAGGTCGTAACGCTTGTGACCTGTCGTTCGTTATCGCTGAGCAACACACGTGCCGTCATGGTGCTCACGCCGGTCGAGGAATAGATAATGGGCTACTCAATGACGGTGAAAGGGGAAATGATGCTCGAGAATGGCAAAACGATGCCTTCGGTTGATGCTTGGCTGCGTGAGGCCAAGGCCGATGTTTCGGCGGCAGGCTGTGGGATGTATCTGACGCATAACGGCGTGGTGCGTGCGACGCCCAAGGCCGAGGTCCGCGGGATCAAAACCGATGGCGTAGCTCCCGGGCGCAGGGTGGGCGGCATGGTGTTCGGCTTCGATGCCGATAAGGTGCAGGCCGCTATCGAGGCGACGCGCACGATGCCGGGTATCGGCTATGTGCGTGTGTGGCTGGCGAGTGGCGAGCTTACCGTGGGCGACGACATCATGCTCGTGCTCATTGGCGGGGACATTCGCCCGCATGTCGTCGATGCGCTGCAGGCGCTCGTCGGTACCATCAAAAATGAATGTGTGAACGAGGTTGAGCGCGAGGCGTAAGGCCGGCAGCAGCACTCGCCAACAAAAAGCCCGCTGGCAGTTCAATCAGTCTGCCAGTGGGCTTTTCTGTGCGTTGAAAAATCTCGGCATTGCGTGGCGCTACACGCGCGTCGCATCCTTGGGGCTCATGGTCATACTCTGGAAGCGGTTCTCCATGTAGTCGTTATCAAAATACTTGCCGTAGAACTGCGCGACGGGAATATCCGGCTCCGTGTCGTTGACGCGCTGGTACCAGTAGTCGAGCGACTGCAGCGTCATGACGCCGTCGACCAGCATAATGACGGTAAAGATGACGGTAGCCGAGTAGCGACTCTTCCACGGAATCATGTTGATGAGCTTGAGCAGCCTCGGCAGCAGCAGCTTGATCCAGATAAGGCCACCCAGGCCCCACAGGCAGGCAAAGCCCGTGCAGGTGCGTCCGCCCGTAAGGACGGCGAGTGGATCGGGCATGCCAAAGAGCTTCATATGCGAGTAGCTCCACGAGACCACACCGAACGAGGTCTGCATAAACCAGCCCACGAACACCTCAAAGCTTGCGCCAAGTAGGGCGCTCACCAAAAAGATAATGATGGGGTTCTTTTTGTAGAAGCGGTTGAGCACCATGGTCATGAGTACGGCGCCAAATCCGTAGATGGGGCTGAAGGGACCAAACAGCATGCCGGCGCGGTTCTGGTAGACGCCCGGGTCATCGACCGTCATATGCCAGATGTCCTCCAGGATGAGGCCCAGCACGCAGCAGACAAAGAATACCCAGAATAGGTTGAAGTAGTTGAGCTTGATGTAGCCTTCGCCGGTCTCATCGCGGCCGAGCATGCCCTCGGCGGCGGCGTCGCGATCGAGCATCTCCTGCAGGCGGCGCTGCAGTTCGCGCTCCTGACGAAGCGTGGGGTCAACGGTGGCCGAAAGCGCGATGAGGATGCCGAGCTGGATGGCGGGGCGCAACAAGAACGGCCCGATACCCTGGAGCATCACGTCGACCAAAAGCTCGACGACGGTGAATGCGATAAGGATGTAGGACAGGCGCGCGGCGTTGCGGCGCTGGTTCTTGATGAGGTCCAGGCCGAAGATGATTAAGATGACCGCGCTCGCCGCCGAGAGCATGATACCGGCGACGATAAGGCCGACCGCGACGAGCGTGTTGTCGCCGAGTTTGGCGGCGGCGTTGCCGTTGATGAGTGCGGTGATGACCTGCCACATAAAGGCGCCGACCGACGGGAGCGTGCCCACGCCGGACAGGATGCACAGGACGGCGTACACCTTAATGATGAGGGGGATCTTCTTGACCTCCGTGGCGCTGGGGACGCTGGGGTCGAGTTCGTTTCGATCCATACACAACCTTTCTCGTTTTGTTGTAGATTACAAGGATACGCCGCCGACCTGCTAAAAGACAGGACGAACGTCCCAATTGCAGCAATGTAAGCCCTAACGGTGGGCGAGACGCGTCGCGACGGAAGCATACGGGATCGTTGGCCCCGCGGGCGGGTTCCCCAATAAAATGTTTGGCCGCAAAACGGATTATAAGCTCGGTGGGCTTTTAAAAAGCGCTGCTCATGCGCGGGAGCGCTTGTCTTACCGTGCGTATAATAGGGCGGGTAACGCCAAATAACGAGGCTCTGAGGGGATGCCATGTCTCAAGAAACCATCCGCGCGGCCGAGCGTGCCACGGGACAGGTGACGACCATGTCGACGTATGATCCGGACTCCGACCAGCTGCATGAGGAATGCGGCATCTTTGGTGTGTGGGCACCCGATCGCGATGTGGCTCGGCTGACGTACTTTGGTCTGCGCGCGTTGCAGCATCGCGGCCAGGAATCGGCGGGAATCGCCGTGGGCGATGGCGGCACGGTTATGGTTCGTAAAGACCTGGGACTGCTCGATCGCGTGTTCTCCAACGCCGACCTGTCGACGCTCTCCGGCCAGCTGGCCGTGGGCCACGTGCGCTATGGCACCGCCGGCGCCAAGAGTTGGGAAGCCTCGCAGCCGCATCTTTCTACCATCAACAGCGTCATCATCGCGCTTGCTCACAACGGCACTCTGGTCAACACCGACGAGCTGCGCCGTCAGCTGATCGAGCTGGGCGTGCCGTTCCTCTCCAATTCGGATTCCGAGGTCGCGACCAAGCTTATCGGCTACTTCACCCAGCGTACGGGCCACCTGCGCGAGGGCATTCGCAAGACCATGGAGCTCGTGCGCGGCGGTTACGCCATGACGCTCATCAACGAGCAGGCGCTCTACGCTTTCCGTGATCCGCACGGCATTCGTCCGCTGGTGCTGGGCAAGCTCGTGGACGAGGGTTTGGACCAGGCCGACGCCGCTTCTGTTTCGCAGCTGCCCTCGCAAGACGGTGCCTCGACGGTCGACTCCGCCGTCCATGTCACGCGCGCCGGCGGCTGGGTCGTTGCTTCCGAGACGTGCGCACTCGATATCGTGGGCGCCGAGTATGTCCGTGATGTCCGCCCCGGCGAGATCTTGCGCATCAGCGCCGAGGGCCTGGTGTCCGAGCAGGGCGTGCCCGCAGCCGAAGAGTCCGCCAACTGCATCTTTGAGCAGGTCTACTTTGCCCGCCCCGACTCCATCATGAACGGCAAGAGCGTCTACGCCTGCCGTTACGACATGGGTCGTCAGCTGGCACACGAAGAGCCCGTCGAGGCCGATCTGGTCATCGGCGTGCCCGACTCCGGTCTGCCGCCCGCGGAGGGCTATTCGCACGAGAGCGGCATTCCCTTTGGCGAGGGCCTCATCAAGAATCGCTATGTGGGCCGTACGTTTATCGAGCCCACGCAGGAGCTGCGCGCCATGGGCGTGCGCATGAAGCTCAACCCGCTGCGCGACAACATCGAGGGCAAGCGCCTGGTCGTCATCGACGACTCCATCGTGCGCGGCACCACCATGGTGCAGCTCGTCAAGATGCTGCGCAATGCCGGCGCCAAGGAGATTCACATCCGCATCAACTCGCCCGAGGTCATCTGGCCGTGCTTCTATGGTATCGATACCGACGTGCAGTCGCAGCTCATCAGCGCCAACAAGACGGTCGAGGAGATCTGCGAGTATATCGGCGCCGATTCGCTGGCCTTCCTTTCGGTTGAGGGCCTGCTGAAGGTCATGCCCAAGGGCGGCTACTGCGATGCGTGCTTTACCGGCCGTTATCCCGTGGCGATTCCCGAGAGCTTTGGCCGCGACAAGTTTATGGAGGGCTTTAAGCCCCGTAACCTGGATAAGCCGCTGCACTTTGACGACGACGCCGTGGTCGAGAAATACGACGACCGCAGCTGGGAAGAGAAGCACGGCGAGGCCTAAAACCTGCCATTTGGGGACAGGTTTATTTTGGTAGGTTTTACCTGCTGTTTTGTTGATTGAGCGGCGCGCGTTGTTATGACGCGCGCCGAAATGAACGCAACTATGAGCACCGTTTGGCGCCCGGGCGGCAAACGGTAGTGGGAGAGGAAGGCTCAGATGAGCGACAGCAAGCATGTGACGTATGAGGATGCCGGCGTCGATACCGCCGAGGGCGGCCGCGCCGTCGACGCTATTAAGCAGATGGTCAAGAACACCAACCGCCCCGAGGTTATCGGCGGCATCGGTGGCTTTGGTGGCCTGTTCTCGGCCGCCGCGCTTAAGGATATGGAAGACCCGATCCTGATCAGCGGTACCGACGGCGTGGGCACCAAGCTCGTGCTCGCCCAGATCATGGACCGTCACGAGACGGTGGGCCAGGACCTGGTCGCCATGTGCGTCAACGACATTTTGGCTTCGGGCGCCGAGCCGCTGTTCTTCCTGGACTACGTTGCCATCGGCCACATTGAGGCCGAGCACATGGCAAAGATCATCAAGGGCGTGGCCGATGGCTGCAAGCTCGCGGGCTGCGCGCTCGTGGGTGGCGAGATGGCCGAGCACCCCGGTGTCATGGCGCCTGCCGACTACGACCTCGCCGGCTTTACCGTGGGTGTCGTCGACCGCCCCAAGATGCTCGACCCCGCGAACGTCCGCCCCGGCGACGTGATTCTGGGCCTGCCTTCCACCGGCGTGCACTCCAACGGCTACTCGCTCGTGCGCAAGGTCATCGGCGTTGACGGCATCAAGCCGGGCACGCCCGAGGCCGCCGCTAAGGCCGAGGAGCTGAGCCGCCCGCTCGAGGAGCTCGGCGGCGCATCGCTGGCCGACGCTCTGCTGGCCCCCACGCGCATCTACGTCAAGCCGGTTCTTGAGCTGCTGCGCGGCGGCGCTCCGGTGCACGCCATTGCCCACATCACCGGCGGCGGCATTACCGAGAACCTCAACCGCGCGCTTACCGACGACGTCGACGCCGTGGTCACCCGCAACGGCGCCGAGATGGGTTGGGACGTTCCGCCCGTCATCACCTACGTGTCGCGCCAGGCCGAGCTCGCGCCCAACGAGGCATGTAAGACCTTCAACATGGGCGTCGGCCTGTGCCTGATCGTCGCCCCCGAGGACGAGGCCGCGGTGACCGAGGCCCTGGTCGCGCTGGGTGAGAAGCCGTTCCGCGTGGGCGAGTGCGTCGAGGGTTCCGGTAAGGTCGTGTACTCCGATGAGCGCTAACGAGCAGATGGCTGCCGCCGAGGGCCTGGACTTTGTGCCCTATACCCGTCCGACCGGTACCGATACGGCCGAGCCGCTCAAGATCGGCGTACTCATCAGCGGTTCGGGTACCAACCTGCAGGCGCTGATCGACCTGATCGCCGCGGATAAGCTCAATGCCTCAATTGAGCTTGTGGTGTCGAGCCGTCCTTCGGCCAAGGGTCTGCAGCGTGCCGAGCGTGCGGGTATCCAGACGTTGACCCTCTCCAAGGATGTCTATGCCGACCCCATTGCCGCCGACGAGATCATCGCGCACGAGCTGCTCGAGCGCGGCTGCGAATATGTGGTCATGGCCGGTTACATGCGCATGGTGCATACGCCGCTGCTGGCGGCGTTTCCCAACCGCGTGGTCAACTTACATCCGGCACTGCTGCCGAGCTTTACCGGCGCGCATGCGATCGACGATGCCTTTGCGCGCGGCGTCAAGGTGACCGGTGTGACCGTACATTTTGCCAACGAGATTTACGACAACGGCCCCATCATCGCCCAGCGCGCGCTGGCTGTCGAGGAAGGTTGGGATGTCGACACGCTCGAGGAGCACATCCACGCGATTGAGCACGTGCTGTATCCCGAGGTCGTGCAGATGCTCGCCGACGGCCGCGTCCACGTGTTGGAGAGCGGCAAGGTCGCAATTGATGCGCCGCGCGGCTAGTGGCGCACAGTACAATTTAGCCGAGTAGTCAGGGTGGTCATTGGCGCCAAGGCGTGCGTGGCCACCTTTTGTTTTGGGTAGTCATCGGGGACGTTCTTGAATGACTGGTCGTTTAAGAACGTCGCAGGTGACTAGGTGAGAGAGGTGAGCGCATGGCGGATAACGAAGCGCTGTTTACGCCTGAGCTGGTGTTTTTTGATTGGGAGTGCGCGACGCCGGATGAGGTGTTTGCGCGGCTCGAGGACGAGCTTGCACCTCGCGGCTACATTGCGCCCGGTTGGCTCGATGCCGTCCGCACGCGCGAGGATGCCTATCCCACGGGCCTTGCCATGCCGGCGGCCAACATCGCCATCCCGCATACCGATCCGGGGTTTGTGGCTAAGCCCTATATCGCGGTGGTAAAGCCCGCCGCGCCCGTGACGTTCAATGCTATGGCGGGCATGGGCGCCCCCGTGCCGGCACGGATCATCATCAACCTGGGCATTGCCGAGCCGGGCGGTCAGGTCGAGGCACTTCAGGCGCTCATGAATATCTTTATGGACACCGACGCTGCGGCCGATGTGCTTGGCCAGACCACGCCGCAGGGCATGGTCGACGCCATCCGCCGCCACTTCTAAGTCCGGCACTGGGGGACTGTCCCTAACTGCTGGCAGAAAAGGAATGTCCCTAACTGCCAACAGCCAGAACAGCCCCCTTTGCACCAAAATGGTGCAGATTAACCTGTCCCCCATGCACCAGGTGTGTCGCGGGGGCCGCATTGTGACACAATGGCGTTTGTTCGATTCGTGATGCGAAAGGCCAACTATGGCAAACAAGAAAAAGAACTCCGAGGCCGCGCCGACTCCCGAGCAGCAGGCCCGTGCCGCGTCGAGCTCTCGCAAGAAGCAGCGCAAGACCTATGTGTCCAAGACCGTCAAGATCGTCCTGGTGGTCATCGGCGTGCTGGCGATGCTGCTCTCCGTCTCGGCCATGGCGTGCTCCGGCCTGATGTCGCAGACCGAGGACACTAGTACAGGCTACAAACTCACCGGCGGTGTGGCTGCCACTATCAACGGCACCAACCTTACCGAGGACACCGTGACCAAGCAGATCATGAGCATGCGCACGTCCTATGGCTACACCAAGGACAAGGACTGGGCACAGTACCTGGTTGATAACGACCTGACGCCCAAGAAGTACCGCAAGCAGCTCATCGACTCCTACACGCAGCAGATTCTGCTCCAGCAGGCGCAGAAGGAAAACGGCGTGACGGTGTCGGACGAGGAGGTCGAGAAGGCATGGAAGGACGCGTGCAAGAGCGCGGGCGGTGCCAAGGCCTTTAAGAAGACCCTTAAGACCTACGGCTATACCGAGGACACCTACAAGGACTCGCTCAAGGAGAGCCTGGCGCAGCAGAAACTTAAGGATGCCGTGGCACCCACGAGCAAGCCCAAGGACAGCGAGATCGTCGATTACATCAACGAGAACCTGTCTAACTACAACGATGCCCGCCGCTCGTCGAACATTCTGATCAAGGTCGATTCCGACGCATCCGATGAGGAAAAGGCCGCCGCCAAGGCCAAGGCGCAGGAGTGCCTGGACAAGATCAACTCCGGCGAACTGAGCTTTGAGGATGCCGTGAAGCAGTATTCCGACGACACCGGCTCCAAGGAGAAGAAGGGCGATGTGGGTTGGGATAAGCTCACCACCTTCGTCGACAGCTACCAGACGGCGCTCGAGGGGCTCAACAAGGGCGACGTGAGCGAGGTCGTCGAGTCGACCTATGGTTACCACATCATCAAGTGTACTGACTGCTTCCATGTCGATAATCAGGTCGATGACATCAACCAGGTGCCCAAGGCCATCAAGAAGTACGTCTCCAACGTGGTGAAGACGCAGGCGGCCAGTACTGCATACAGCGAGTGGCTGGAGCAGTACAAGAAGGACGCCGACATTACCGTCAACCCCATGCCCAAGGACGTACCCTATAACGTGAGTCTGAAGGGCGTCACCAAGAGCTCGACCGACGATTCGTCGACGACTGAGTAATCATGGGGCGGTGCTCGCGCGAGCACCGCCCACGCTATTAGAGAGGATTTGCAGATGACCAACGAAGAGCTGCAGAAAGAAATGATCGCGGCCATGAAGGCCAAGGACAAGGTTCGCCTGTCCATCATTCGCCAGGTTAAGGCCGAGGTGAAGAATATCGAGGTTAACGAGCGCCGCGATGTGACCGAGGAAGACGTCAACAGCATGATCAAGCGTCTGATCAAGCAGACGAGCGAGACACTGGAGATGTCCATCAAGGCCGGCACCGACCAAGAGCGTACCGACAACCTGACCGAGCAGGTCAAGATTCTGGAGAGCCTGCTGCCCGCGCAGGTTTCGGGCGAGGAGCTCGAGGCCCTGATCGAGCAGGTTATCGCCGAGCTGGGCGCCACGTCCAAGAAGCAGATGGGCCAGGTTATGGGTGCACTCGGCAAGGCCACCGGTGGCAACTTCGATAAGCCTGCGGCTGCCAAGATTGTTGGCGCAAAGCTTGCGTAAGGGCCGAGCGGTACATAGTTGATGTTGAGGGGGCGTGGCCGTCATGGTCGCGCCCCTTTTTTCTAGGCTGAGTACTCATTGGGGACAGGCTTAAATGAGTACCCACTCATTGGGCACTCATTTAAGCCTGTCCCCAATGAGTGGGTGGAAGGTTGCGGGTTCTTTACGGGAATGTAGTGTGGGCTGCGGAAACGTGGTTCTTTCCGTACAATAGTTCAACTCGTGTAAACGCAGGGAAGGGACATTCATGGCAGACATGATCGAGATCAAGCATCTCAACAAGTACTTTGGCGACCTGCATGTGCTCAAAGATATCAACCTCACCGTCAAGCGCGGCGAGAAGCTCGTAATGATCGGGCCTTCCGGTTCGGGTAAGTCGACGCTCATCCGTTGCGTCGATTATCTGGAGGAGCCCACGTCGGGCGAGGTCGTCATCGACGGTACGCCGCTCACCAAAAAGAATCACCTGGAGATGGCTCGCAAGTACAGCTCCATGGTGTTTCAGCAATTCAACCTGTATCCCAACATGACGGTGCTGGGCAACCTGACGCTCGCGCCCATCAAGCTGCAAAAGAAGAGCAAGGAGGAGGCGAACGAGATCGCCATCGCCGCGCTCAAGCGTGTCGGCATGGCGCATAAGGCCGGCGAGTATCCGCAGAACCTCTCGGGCGGTCAGCAGCAGCGCATTGCCATCGCCCGTGCCCTGTGCACCAAGCAGCCCATCATCCTGTTTGACGAGCCGACCTCGGCGCTCGACCCCGAGATGGTCCAGGAGGTTCTGGACGTTATGATTGAGCTCGCGCAGGAGGACATCACCATGATCTGCGTGACGCACGAGATGGGCTTTGCGCGCCAGGTGGCCGACCGCGTCATCTTCATGGAGGACGGCCGCATCCTGGAGGAGGGCACGCCCGAGCATTTCTTCGATAACCCCGAGAACCCGCGCTGCCGCGAGTTCCTGTCCAAGATTCTGCACTAGGCGCGGTGATGGACATGACGGATATGACGAGGGCGGCCATGTCGCGCCGTCGCTTTTTGCAGCTGGCTGGCGCCGGCATGCTCGCGCTGACGGGGACCGCGCTTACCGGTTGCGGCAACTCCACCAGCGGCGAGGGCTCCGACAAGGGGTCCAAGCTTGCGGCCATCAAGTCGCGTGGCCATCTGAATGCCGGCGTTAAGAAGGACGTTCCCGGCTATGGCTATTACGACACCGCCAAGGGCCGCTTTGAGGGCATGGAAGTCGATTTGTGCTACCAGATCGCCGCTGCCGTCTTTGGCGTGAGCTACAAGGAGGCCCGCGCCCAGGAGCTTGTCGAGTTTACCGACGTGACGCCCAAGACGCGCGGCCCGCTGATCGATAACGGCCAACTTGACGTGGTCGCGGCGACCTACACCATCACCGACGAGCGCAAGAAGAGCTGGGATTTCTCGACGCCGTACCGCACCGACTACGTGGGACTCATGGTCAAGAAGCGTTCGGGCTTTACCTCGATTGAGGACCTGGACGGCAAGGTCATTGGCGTGAGCCAAGGTGCTACCACGCAGAGTCTGATTGAGCAGATGATCAAGGACAATGGCTTTAGCTGCAAGCCCGAGTTTAGGGCCTTTAGCGGCTATCCCATCATCAAGAGTTCGCTCGATGCCGGCAATATCGACGTCTTTGCCATGGACCGCTCCACGCTGGCCGGTTACATGAACGAGACCGTTGAGCTGCTGCAGCCCGAGGTCAAGTTTGGCGAGCAGGGCTACGGCGTGGCGACCAAGAAGGGCTGCGACCTTTCTGCCGTGGTCGATCAGGTGATTTGCGATCGCCTGGCCGATGGCTGGCTCGACCAAGAGGTCAAGACCTGGGGTCTTGTATAGGCGCATCGTCCAAGGAAGGAATCAAATGCTCGAAGGATTATTTGACGCCGACCGTTGGTCGACGACATTTCAAAACATGGGGCCCTTCTGGGAGGGCTTTAGCGTGACGCTGCAAGTGGTCGTTGCCGGCCTGCTGCTGTCGCTGGTGCTGGGCACGCTGCTGGGCGTTTTCTCTACCACTCGCTCGCGCGTGCTGCGCGCCATAAGCCGCGTGTACGTGGAGTTTTACCAGAACACCCCGTTGCCCGTGCAAGTGCTCTTTATGTACATGGCCGGTCCGCAGTTTTTGCAGGCCATAACCGGTGCCGACCAGCCGGTGCGCATCGCGCCGTTCGTGCTGGGCTTCTTGGGTGTGGGCCTGTATCACGCGGCCTACATTTCGGAGGTCATCCGCACTGGTATCGAGGCGGTTCCGCGCGGTCAGATGGAGGCGGCCCAGAGCCAGGGCTTCACCCGTGCGCAGGCGTACTGGTACATCGTGCTGCCCCAGACGTTTAAGATCATTCTGCCGCCGCTGTGTAACCAGGCGCTCAACCTGGTCAAAAACACGTCGGTGCTGGCGCTTGTGGCCGGCGGCGACCTTATGTATCGTTCCGACAACTTTGTGAGTCTGTACGGTTACCTGCAGGGATACATCGTCTGCTGCCTTATGTACTTCATCATATGCTTTCCGCTCGCCATGCTGGTGCAGTGGCTCGAGCGCCGCTCCAAGGAGCGTCCGCGCGGCGTGAGCCTGGCCGAGCTGGGGCTCGACAACGTAGAGGAGGCCTAGCGCATGGAAATCTTCAACGCGACGAACCTGCTCTACATTTGGGGCGGCTTTGTTAAGACAATCGAGATCTCGGCGCTGTCGATCTTTTTCTCGCTCATCTTTGGCACGGTGCTGGCGCTCGTTAAAAGCTATGCGCCCCGCCCGTTCCGTATTTTGGTGAGCGCCTATATCGAGCTGTTCCGCTGCACGCCGAACCTGCTGTGGATCCTGTTTATCTACTTTACGGTGCAGGGTTTGGACATTGTGATTTCGACCATCGCCTTTACGCTGTTTACCAGCGCTGTTATGGCCGAGATTGTTCGCGGCGGCCTCAACTCGATTCCGCGCGGCCAGTTTGAGGCAGCGCAGAGCCAGGGCTTTGGCTTCTTTGCCACCATGCGCTACATCATTCTGCCGCAGACATTTAAGACGATCATTCCGGCGCTGTTTAGCCAGTGCACGACCGTCATCAAGGATAGCTCGTATCTTTCGGGCATTAACGTGGCCGAGCTCATGTACACGGCAAACGTCGTGATGGCCCACGCGATCGATCTGTCGCAGGTTCTTATGCTCTACGGCCTGGTGTTTGCGATGTACTTTGTACTCAACTTTGGTATCTCGTTGCTGGTGAGGGCTTATCAGAGGCGGATGGTGGCAGCGTAGAATGTGGCAAAGGGACAGTCCCTTTGTCACATAGAGAAAGGAATCGCGATGAGCGATCTGGAGAATAAGAAGAGTCCTGTGGTCATTACCATCGCGCGCGACTTTGGCGCCGAGGGCCACGAGATTGGTCGCATGCTTGCCGACGAGTTGGGGATTCCGCTGTACGATAACGAGCTGCTGGTGCGTGCGTCGCTGCGTGCAGGCGAGTCGCTCGATAAGATGGCCGCCTACGACGAGCGCCTGGCCGTGGAGAACATGGCGTTTCTGCCCGACCGTTACGATGCACGCTCGTACTCGGACAAGTTGTTCCAAAAGATGAGCCAGGTGATTTTGGATCTGGGCGAGACCGAGAGCTGCATTATCGAAGGTCGTCTGTCCGACTATCTGCTGCGTAACAACCCCAACCACATTGCTGTATTGGTGACCGCTCCTTTTGAGGACCGCGTCGAGATCGTGCGCAAGAAGCGTGGCCTTAACAAAAAGAAGGGCGCCAAGCTGGTCAAGCAGCAGCAGAAGGCGCGTGAGGCCTTCTATAAGCGCTACAGTGCCGGCAAGTGGAAGATGACGAGCGGCAAAGACATCGTCGTCAACCGCGCCAAGCTGGGCCGCGAAGGCTGCAAGGACGTCATCGCCGCAGCCTACCGCTACAAAGTGGCGCAGCTCGAAGGCTAACCGACCAAAACCACCACAAAGGGGACAGGCACCTTTGTGGTGCTTTTGGTTTTAGGCGGAGGGGAAGGCCTTGGTGAGACCGGCACGCGTCTGCGTGTCGGTCTTTTGGTAGATAGAGCTCAGGTGGCGCTGTACCATGCGCATCGAGATGCCGAGTTCCTCGGCGATTTGCTTGAGCGGGCGTTCGTCCTGTGTCACGGCTATGAGCACGTCAACTTCGCGTGGGGTGAGAGCGTGGTTGGCGATGAAGACCTGGCGTTGCTCTTCGATGCTCGGCGCAGCGAGCGCTTTCTCGGCTCGTTGCTGGTGTTCGCGCTCCTGCTCGGTTTGGGGTAGGCGGAACAGGCCCGCAGCTACAAACGCCACACTTGCCGCCACAAGCAGCATGAGCGCGCCGATCATGATGATGGCGACATTGCCCGAGGTCACAAGTGCCAGCGAGATGCCCGACGTAGTGAACGCGCACACGTTGTTGGCTGCGCGGCCCATGCCAGCCCACAGTGCGGGCGTATGCATGCGCGGTGCCAGCTGTGTAAAGGTGGCAGTAAAGAACGTGACAAAAAAGCCCGAGCTCAGGTAAAAGACGACAAGGCCCAGGTTGGGATCGGCGCCGGCTTCCACAACCAAGATCGAGATGGTGGAAAGTACCGTGACGCCGAGCATGATGAGGCCCATGTAGCGACGCTCGGCAAGATCAAAGACGATACCGGCGACGAGACCGCTCGCCGCCAAAAAGAGGCGCGGCCAGGTCTGTACGGCGATGGTGCCGTGGGCGTTGGAGAACGTGACGACGTTATCGAGCGTCGAGAACAGGCAGGCGAGAATCATGACGAGCGCGATACTCCAGCACGCCTGCTTGGCGAGGGCGTGCGAGGACTCGGCAAAGGGATTGATACGGGAGTTCGGGCTCTCAACGGTCTCTTGAGGAGCAGCGCCGAGGGCGGATATAGCGATAGTCGCTGCGCCAAGGACGATGAGCTCTACGATACCGCCGCAATTGAGCAGGTTGATGGCGAACTGTATCAGGATGCCCGCGGCATAGGCCGCTCCTGCGCCAGTGGCGAGTTTGGGGTCATCCTGGAATGTCAACGAAAAGGCGTGGTGAGTGGCGGCGCCCAGCAGGCCGAGCCCAAAGAATGCCACGCAGCCCAGAATCTCGAGGGCAAGCGGGGCCGTAGGGAACTGGACCTGGGTCAATCCCAGGATGGCGATGGGAACAGCGGCGTTGACGACTGCCAGTGAGTGGCCTTTGCGCTGTGCGAGCCCGAGCAGCGGCGCGTACCCGATAAAGCCGAGCACACTCGCACCCAGAATAAAGCCCTGCGCGATTACAACGCGTTCGGCACCGGCGAGCAGCCCGACGTTGACGTCGAAGCGAAACTCGGCGGCAAGGAAGGCGAAGGTGAAGAGCGCGAGTGCCAGAAGCGCGTTGATTTTAGGCCTGCTCAGGTTCAAGGACGGTCCTTTGGGTGGACGAATGATCGTGCCCTCGATTGTAGACCATGACGGTGAGGGTGGGCCTTTCGGGGGGCGGGCGGGGCGCGCTTGGCAATCGCATACTCGTTGCCTTTTGCGCTGGTAGGTGCGCCACATGAGAATTTGTGCCCCGGGATCCGGATATCTTCCCGTAACATGGTGTTACAGAAGCACCCCTTACGACAAGGAGGCTCACATGCGAAAGCAAATCCATGACAACCCAATCGACCACGGCTGCTCGTGCGCGCTCTCCCGCGGAACGTGGCGTCGCGTGGGCGCCAAGCTTGCCTGCGCGGGGGCTTGCGCGCTCATGGCCGGCCAGCTGTTGCTGCCGAACGTGGCGCTCGCCGCCGACTGGGTCAACGTGGGCGGCACGCAGTACGACGCGGGCACCGCTGCCGGCGACGAGGCGGGAACCTGGTCCTGGGATGGCGCTGACGACATGAAGCTCAACGGCTACGACGGCGGCTCCATCGGCGCCAAGGGCAACCTCACCATCGGCGTGACGGGCGCCAACACCGTCACGGCCGACGCCGGGCAGAGCGCCATTGCTGTTAAGAACGGCAACCTTGCCATTACCGGCGACGGCACCCTGAATGCGACGGCCCAGAACGATGTGATTGCGGCGTCGGGAGACGGCAGGACCGGCGGCGATGTGACCATTGATGGCGCTGACGTTAACGTGACGGCCACGGGCGGAGCATATGAATCCATTGGTATCCATGCGGCAGCGGGCGACATAGCCATAAAGAATGGTGCCGACGTCCATGTCGAGGCAAAGTCGAACGCCGATGTCTTTGCAGTCCTTGCCGAAAATGTTCCTCCCAGGCATTCTGCCATCGAGGGTGCACAGGCCGAAGAGGCGGACTACAGCGCCAAACATGGCGGCTGTATCATGGTGGACAACGCTAAATTAAATGCGACGGCGGGTAATGCAGGGGGCATGTCGGTCGCTCTGTATTCGTTTGGTATTAAGACGGAAACATATTTGAAGATTGCCAACGGGGCGGATGTTTCGCTCGCGACAGGGAGCGCAGGAAAAATCTCGGCTGGTGTTTGGATACGCGTGCAAGACGGGGCGTCATGGATACACGTCAGTCACTCGAACCTCACGGCTCAAGGTGATGCCGGGACTGATGAGCTTGTAGGGGCAAATCGCAAAGATGTCTATGGAATTTTTTCACAGTCTGGCTCCCCGTCGGCTACCCCTCGAATTAGCTTCTTTCAATCAAATGTTGTGGCGTCGGGCTCGACGGCGGCAGTCTATGCCGTCAATATGGGGTCCTTCAGGGCCCCCTATATCAAACTTGAGGGAGGGTTAAAGATTGCGATTCCCGACGGAGGTACCGTGCGCGACACCGTTGGAAGTGGGCGTGTCATCGGCGTTCCCGGGTCGTCTGTCATCCAGGACATTAGAACTTCCGACGAGGTCGCCCGTAACGTGGTAATCAGCTCTGGAGATGCGGCCGAACCCGAGCCCGCCCCGCAGCCTGAACCCACCCCGGCTCCCACGCCACAGCCGGGCGGCGGCAGCGGGACCGACGTGCCGTCCGTGACGTCGACCCAGGCGAGCTCCACGGCCGCTGCCCCCAAGCCGGCCGCGCAGGTCGCCGCGGTCCAGAAGTCCGCGGGCGCTCTTGCCGCCACGGGTGACAACGCCGCGACGGCGGCAGCGGCCCTCGGAATCGCCGGTGCGTCCGTCATCGGCGCCGGCTTCGTCGCGTCCAAGCGCCGCAACCGCTAGCGTAAGCTTTCATAGCCATTTTCAGCCGCCGCGTGGGCACAAATGCCCTTGCGGCGGCTCTTTGTGTTTCCGCAGGTAGAGGCCTAGGTTCGCATCTACGAACCTAGGCGTACGGAGTCATTTGGCGCATCTTGGTTGTACAGGACCGCCACAAAGGGGACAGGCGCCTTTGTGGCGGTATGTCCCTACGACCAAGGAGGCCGTTATGAACGGAAGCCACTTTAATATGGAGACCCAGCGCGAACGCACCTGCTCGCTGGTTCACGGTACCTGGCGTTGTGTGGGTGCCAAAATAGCTTGCGCCGGCGCGTGTGCGCTTATGGTCGGTCAGTTGCTGCTGCCGAGCGTGGCGCTGGCGACGGAATGCGCCGATCCCGCCGCTGGGACGGATGAGGTTGCCGCGGCTCCGGTGACGCCGACGGTTGCGGAGGATACGGCGGCTCCGGCGCCGGTACCGGTGGCCCCGGCTGCGCCGATGACTGACACGGCTCCGGTGGCGCAATCCACGGCAGAACCTCAGCAGGCTCAGCAGGACGCATCAGCGGCAACGGTGAACGATGCGACACCCGCCGAACAAAACACTCCCAGTGACAACGCCGCCACGCCGGCAAACGTCGCTGTCATGCCCTGTGGCGTGACCGATGTGACAGGCGGGAGCAGTGTTAGGGTCAACACGACCGTGGTCCCCCACTATACGGACTGCGCGCTTCCGAGCAATGTCACACTCGAAAAGGGCCAGTCGTATACCTATGATTTTCCCGATGTTGAGGGCGGCATGCCGGATGAGCCGCTCTGCGAACTTGTCGAAACCAAGTACTACCGGGCCGATGCTGCTTCAGGCACCCTGGCTGAAGTCCAGGACACATCTATGTCCGATGTGACGGCTCACTTTGAGCCTGTTGGCGATCACATGAGGCTGACGCTGGCCTTTACGGGTGGCGCGGCAGGCGGCTCGTATCGACTCACGCGCAATGAGGTTCTTTATATTGGCGCGGCACTGACGTATACCGGAACTGACTATGGCACCGACTATGAAGGTGACAACAGCTACGCGGGCAACTCGATTACCGTCAACGAAACCAGGGACGACTATCACCTCCGTTATGCCATCAATAGCGAAATTACGCTTGTTGCATCGGAAAACGAAGCCCTCCATAACCTGGACGTCAACGATGTGAAAACCGACTACGCGCCCGGCGAGGCGCCCCGCGCGACCGCGACGATTCCCGCTGCTGACGCCGACAAGTACGAGATCGCCTACGAGTGCTGGGAAGAAATGGAGCTCGATATGGAATCCGGGGAGTCGGTACCCGTTGCCTTCTGGTATTCCGATCCCGCAAAGTACACGCCGGGCATGAAGAAGATTGACCACTTCGAGGAGGGCAAGTTCTACATGTACTCCGTTGAGCTGAGGCTCAAGGGCGACAATACCGTGGCCGATGACTGCAATATGAACGTCAACGGTCATTGGGCGCACCACGTCAAGACCGTCAACGGCGTCTTCGCCCCAAACGCTGACAATATGCTGTGCGAGCAGCCGATTGATGAATGGCGTGCCATCGACGTTATCGAGATTAATGGCGCCACGACTATCTTTAAGGCGGGCGACAAGCCGGTCTTTACGGCGGGCACTCCGGCGGGTTCCGACTCTATTCTCCAGTGCGAGTTCTGGACGGGCAGCGACGGCAGCGAAGTGAACTCTCGGGAGTTCTGGGATCAGAACATCACGAACCACATCGACGACTTTAAGCCTGGCGTGACCTATCGCTACGGCCTGTACTTTAAGCCGGCGCGCGGTTTCTACTTTACGCCGAACACCAAGCTGGTGGTCAATGGCGTGGAGTGCGGCTACCAGATGGGCGAAGCGAGTGTAGTTGATCCCGAGAGCGGCTGGATCGAAACCCTGTGGCTCAACACCGATTTGACCTTTACGCCTGAAGCCATGCCGGCTCCCGATCCGCAGCCTACACCGGAACCCAAGCCGACACCGCAGCCTGGGGTGAAGCCCGAGACCAAGCCCGCGGCCAAGCCGGCCACGACAACCGCCACGACCAAGACGGTTGAGAAAGCTACGCCGTCCAAGAAATCCGATGCTGTCCTGGCTACCACGGGGGATACCACCGTGATGACGGTCACCGCCCTGGGCATCGCCGGCGCAACCGTAGCCGCCGCCGGCCTCGCTGCGACCAAGCGCTGCAAGCGTTAGGTTTTGGTGGCGGCGACCATCCTCGGCTTTAGCAAAATCTCAATCTGTAACACCAAACTGCCCAAAACGGCTCTAGATGTTACAGATTGAGATGAACTGTTCGGCTGCCAACCTAACGTCTCGATCTGTAACACGTAGCGAGGAATTTGGTCTCTAACTGTTACAGATTGAGACAAAGCGGAGGCGACTGGCACAATATCTCGATCTGTAACAACTACAAGGCTCAACGGGCTCCAGGTGTTACAGATTGAGACAAACGCCGGAATTGGTTTGCCGACCAGACCCTAGACCACCACAAAGGTGCCTGTCCCCATCGTGGTGGTTTGGGCGGCCGGTATAGAAAAAGTCCCCGCCGGGCGTGTGCTCGACGGGGACTTTGCCGTTTGATGGCTAGCGCTGCGGATGATTACTCGCCCAGCAGGCTCTTGGTGATGGAAGCGGCGGCCTTCTTGCCGGCGCCCATCGCCAGAATGACCGTAGCGGCACCGGTGACGATGTCGCCGCCGGCCCAGATGCGGGGATCGGTGGTCTGGCCGGTCTCCTCGTCGGCAACGATGTAGCCCCACTTGTTGAGCTCCATCTTGCCGCCGATCTTCTTTGCGAAGGGGTTGGCGTTGGTGCCGATAGCCGAGATCGCGACGTCGCAGGGGATCTCCTCGATGGCGCCCTCGATGGGCACCGGACGACGGCGGCCGGACTCGTCGGGCTCGCCGAGCTCCATCTTCTGGACCTTGACGGCGCACACGGAGCCGTCCTCGCCAGCGACAAACTCGAGCGGGGAGACGAGCGGCAGAACCTCAACGCCCTCGGCCTTGGCATGGTGCAGCTCGGCGCGACGGCAGGGCATCTCGTCCTCGGTACGACGGTAGGCGATGATGGCGTGCTCGGCGCCCAGACGCTTGGCGGTACGGACGGCGTCCATAGCCACGTTGCCGCCACCAAAGACGACGACGTTCTTGCCGTGCTTGGTGGGGGTGTCGTACTCGGGGAACTTGTTGGCCTTCATCAGGTTCACGCGGGTGAGGTACTCGTTCGCGAAGAAGACGTTGGGCAGGTTCTCGCCGGGGACGTTGAGAAACTTGGGTAGGCCAGCGCCGGTCGCCACGTAGATGGCGTCGAAGCCCTGCTCGAACAGCTCCTCGGCCGTGGCCATGTTGCCCACGACGGAGTTGTACTCAAACTTGACGCCCATGTCCTCCAGACCGTCAATCTCGCGCTTGACGACTGCCTTGGGCAGACGGAACTCGGGGATGCCGTAGACCAGCACGCCGCCGCCGGTGAAGAATGCCTCAAAGACGGTGACGTCAAAGCCGTTGCGGGCGAGCTCGCCGGCGCAGGTGATGCCGGACGGGCCGGAGCCGACGACGGCGACCTTCTTGCCGTTCTTGGGAGCCATCTTGGGCGTGGAGGCGAGTTCGGGGCGGTCACCCAGGAAGCGCTCGAGCTGGCCGATGGCTACGGGCTCGGACTTCTTACCACGGATACACTTACCCTCGCACTGGTTCTCCTGCGGGCAGACGCGACCGCAGATGGCGGGAAGCATGGAGTCCTCGCGGATGGTATCGAGAGCGCCGCCAAAGTCCTTCTCGCGGATCTGCTCGATAAAGCGGGGGATGTTGATGTTGACGGGGCAGCCCTCAACACAGAACGGCTTCTTGCAGTTGAGGCAGCGCTCGGCCTCGGCCAGCGCCATCTCTTCGGTGAAGCCCTTGTCGACGGGGCGGAAGTCGCAGGCGCGCTCGGCAGCCGGCTCCTCGTTATCGGGGGTGCGGGGCGACTTCATATCGGCAACGAAACGACCGTTAACTAGTGGCATGCGCAGCTCTTTTCCTCATAGGCCTTGAGGGACTCGCCCTCTTCGGAACGGTAAGCGGCCTGGCGGGCACGAAGGTCATCCCAGTCGACCAGGGTGGCATCGAAGTCGGGGCCGTCGACGCAAGCGAACTTGGTCACGCCGCCCACCTCGACGCGGCAGCAGCCGCACATGCCGGTGCCGTCAACCATGATGGGGTTGAGCGACGCGGTGATGGGGGTGTCGTACTTCTGGGCGGTGAGGGTCGAGAACTTCATCATCGGAACGGGGCCGACGCAGAAGACCTGGCTCACGGCCTTGTCCTGCAGCAGGCGCTCCAGCGGAGCGGTGACAACGCCCTGCTCGCCGTAGGAGCCGTCGTCAGTGGTGATGTGGATGTGATCTTCGTCGAGGAGCTCGCGGAACTGGTCCTCCATGAGCAGGAGGTCCTTGGTGCGGGCGCCCATGATGGCGTGCACCTCGTGGCCGGTCTCGACCAGGTGCTTGGCGACCGGGAAGGCGATTGCCAAGCCGACGCCGCCGCCAATGACAGCGCAGGGGCCCTCGGCCATCTCGGTGGGAACGCCCAGCGGGCCCACGACGTCGCGCAGCGACTCGCCAGCCTCGTAGGTGGACAGCATCTCGGTGGTCTTGCCGATCACCATGAAGATGAACTCGACCCAGCCCTCGTCACCGTTCCAGCCGGCCAGGGTAAACGGGACACGCTCGCCCGTCTCGTTGGCGCGAACCATGAGGAACTGTCCAGCGTGCGCATGCTTGGCGATTGCAGGCGCCTCGATGCGGAACTTGAACACCTTCTCCGAGAACTGCGTCTTCTCCAGGATCTTATACATAGAACCCCTCTCTTGTTAGGGCTGCCGAACCGTGCCTCCACGGAAATGGACGGTAGCCCGAATAAAACCGTACGCGCACAGGCGTTGTGCAGACATACGGTGCAAATTATACCCTCATGGACATGTCACTTACGTGTGTCTTCGGCGGTTGGGAGCAGGGTTTATCCACTTCCTTGATTCTCATTTTCATTGCAACAGCCTCAGGACTCAGCGCAACGCGTTGCG
>OLFV01001479.1_pt1 | contig 22076 bp, 14 predicted proteins | sample 1605551 | NCBI WGS metagenome assembly OLFV01 (sample SAMEA3888922, study PRJEB22519) | human gut metagenome | biome: human gut; feature: human-associated habitat; material: faeces | place: Denmark | collected 2011
CAAATATAGAGTAAGTTAGGTAGTTAGAATTGTTTGTATAAAGAAAAGTGTTTATACTTACAAAGTATTATCATAATGATTCTGACAATCTTCTTATATAAATAGGTAGAGATATGCTAATGAATAATCCTTTTGTCACAAATGGTTACGCTGGTCCTGAATACTTCTGTGACCGCATAGAAGAAACCCAGTATATCATAGAGATGCTGACCAATGAGAATAATATGGCTCTGATTTCCCCTCGACGTATCGGAAAAACTGAGCTGATTCATCATTGTTTTGCTCAGCCTGCAATCCAAAAAGATTATTATACTTTTATCATAGATATTTATTCAACCAATTCTGTCAGTGATCTTGTCAATATTTTCGGCAAAGCTATCATTGATGAACTTCGCCCAAAAGGCAGAAGCGCTTGGGAGAAATTCCTGACAGTGCTATCTTCTCTCCGTTCTGAAATATCTTTCGATATCAATGGGGCTCCAGTTTGGGGAATAGGTATCGGAAACATTGTAAATCCCGAGATTACGCTTGATGAGATATTCTCTTATCTCAACCAAGCTGATAAGCCATGTCTTGTAGCTATAGACGAGTTTCAGCAAATCACAAACTATGCCGACAACCGTATAGAGGCGTTGCTCCGCACCTATATTCAGCGATGCACCAATGCCCATTTCATATTCTCTGGCTCTCACCGTCACCTGATGGCAGAGATGTTCACATCCCCTGTGCGTCCTTTCTATCAGAGCGTGACGTTGATGAATCTGAAACCTTTGGATGTAGAGAAATATAAGGAGTTTGCCACTGCCAAGTTTGAGGAACGCAATAAGCATCTCGATGTAACCGTCATCGGAGAACTCTTCGCCCGCTTCAGTGGTGTAACTTCTTACATACAGCGCGTGATGAATGTTCTCTTTCTCAAGACTCCAGAGCATGGAACCTGCACTATAGAGATGGTAGATGATGCCATCAGCTATAATCTAAATATGGCATCAGATACCTATGAGACCCTTCTGCGCCAGATGCCGGAAAAGCAACGCAATGTCTTCATCGCTATCTCTGCTGAGGGCGAAGCAAGAAGCGTTAAGAGCGGAGCCTTCGCCAAGAAATATCATCTCCCTTCACCAAGCTCCGTCAATTCAGCCATGAAGGGATTATTGGAGAAGGATTTCATTACCCAGCAGGATGATGCCTACGTGGTATATGACAAGTTCTTCGATTTATGGCTGAAGAAGTATATGAAATAAATGCTTTGTCAATTGCATGAAAAGGTACAAAGGGTTGCAATCTCTCTTTTTGAGGATTGCAATTTTTTTTTTGATGTTACTTGTGATGCGCAACTTTGTATCAATAAGATAATGAAAACAGATATAGGTTAGATAGTTTTGTGAACTGTAATACTTTTTCACAACTGTTAAAACGAAGAAAAAAAACCTCCGAGTTCACAAGCCGAAATTTTGATAGGGTAAGGCTATAAATGAAGAAAAATGGCTTTAAAATGCGGAAATATACTGGCGAGCGTGCAAAAGCATAGCTTTTACTATGCAATAACTTAGCTATTACACTGTAATAACTAAGCTTTCACACCGCAATATCAATGCTTTTTTATTGTTTTTTGGCTGTTTTCAGACTCAAAAACTTATCATTTTTGCATCGTGATTTTATAATGTTTTGATAGTCAGATGGTTGCAAAATGAGCGAGAATCGCGTATTTACGGACGGAAATTCTGTCGTGGATTTTATTTGTTAATAAATTGAGGATTTGTGCATTTTGGTAAAATTTCTATCTTATTTTGTTGTCTGGTCGTTTTGTTGTTTGGTGATTTTGTTGGATGTATTAACATGACAAACGGCAAAACAACTAAGTATCTAAACAAGTAAACCACATAATAACTAAACCACCAAACTACTAAACCACCAAACAACTATACAATTCGAGTTGCGATGTCTACTTACAGTTTGCTGGATAGGTGGCACCTCGGTGATGGAGTGATAGGATTATTATAACTGCATACAATAAAAAAACGCCCTCACCTCACGGTGCGGACGTTCCAATCTCAATAGGTATTAGCTTTTTTAAGGTAAAAAGATTGTATTCAGGATAACGATTGCAAAGGTAAGGGTTTAATTTGAATAAACCAAATTTTTTTGATACTTTTTTTGAGGAAAATCAAAAAAACATGAAAAAACATGAAAAAAGTGTGGAAATAGTGCCTTTTTTTGTTTTGTCCGTTGTTTTGATGGGATTTAGTAATGAAATATCAATGTTTGATGATGTTGTTTAGTGGTTTTGTTGTTTAGTGGTTTTGTTGAATGTATTAAAATGACAAACAACTAAACAACCAAACAACTAACAACCAATAACAGAAAACAGCAAACTATATAGCCGGAAGAGAATGTATTTCCATTCCCAGTGCCAAGGGAGAGGAAATAGGTGGATAGCACGGAGAGATGCTATTATCTCACGTCGGAAAGTCTTGCTGTGGTGCTGGCGAATAAGCAGACGAAGGGTGTCAACGGCGAGGTAATCCAACTTGTATCGGGCGCAATCTATGTGTGGATGGTGCTGGATGTCGCGGATGATGGATAGGATGTCACGGAGCCTTTTCTCCTGCTTTGCAAGGTCTGTGGTAGTGGTGATGGTGCCGGGATGGAGGATATAATCGTATATCCTGCACGGTGTCGCTATGAAAGATGAGGCTGAGAGGAATAAGCGCAGAGTGAAGTCCTCGTCCTCATGATATATGCCTTCGCAGAAGGTAAGTCCCTCAGAGATGAGAAACTCACGGCGGATGATGTAAGCTACAGGGCAAGGCATAAGGTTTCTGCCAGGGAGGAAGTCTCTTGCTGGGCAGAATACGGCTCCGTAAGGCGGGATATAGCGGTGATAAGGCTTTGGCGCTTCCGTGGTTTTGCCATCGGTACTCTCCTTGCTCTGCACCATTTCTATGCCTATCACGTCAATTTCTTGGTCGTCCTCCATCTCCTTCCATGGCAGTGTGACGTCGGGCAGAAGGCGGTCGTCACCGTCTATAAACCAGACATATCGTCCCTTGGCGGCTCTCAGTCCACTGTTTCTGGCATTACTCAGTCCACCGTTTGGCTGATTGATGATGGTCATCCGAGCGGACGTGCTTGCCCTAAACGCCTCTATGACAGAAAGCGTGCCGTCGGTGGAACCATCATTGACGACAATAATCTCCACCTCGTGACCTTGCTTTGTCACGGGGATGACGCTTTGGAGACACTCTTTGATGTAGCGTTCCACATTATATGCTGGGATTATTATGGAGAGCATTGGTTGATGGGGGATGGTTATCGGTTGTTGGTTGTTGGTTGTCGGTTGTTGGTAGATTGAAATAAATCAACCCATAACCAACGACCCATAACCAACAACCCCCAATCCACTTATTTCTTCTTGCCGCACATATCCTGATAGAAGCAGCGCTGACATTGTTTGGAATCTGTTGCAGGCTCAAACTTCTTTGTCTCGTCGAATATCTCAGAGAGAAGGTCTGACAGGCCTTTGCAGTATTCATCGAGGTACTCTTTCACATCATAGACAGGAGTCTTGTCGAAGCGTATAACAGGATCATAACCCTCCTCACGGGCGAAATGCGGATAGAGCAGGGCAGGAGATACTGGCATCTGTGTGTATGGAGCACCATTGTCGGGAGCTGTAAGTATCTTGGAATAGAGCAAAGTCTGGAGATAATAGTCTGGATGCGTGTCGGCTTTCTGCTCATGCAGGAATATTTCATCTACGGATTTCAGAGCTTTTGGACGGCTTGCGCCTGTCTTGTAATCCACCACTCTCATGGTCTTGTTGCCATTGAATCCAGTTACTATGTCGAGACGGTCGATGAATCCCTTGACTTTCAGCGTGCGTGTGCCGGCACTTGTGCGGAAAGAGACGGAGTCATAGATTCTCTTTTCCAGGTCTTCGATGTGGAAAGGTGCGTGCGAAATGTCGTAATCTATCAGGCAGAGTATCATCTTTCTGATGATATTCATGTTGACCATCTGCATTCCATCAAGGGCTGGCATGTTCCTGTCGTCCTTGATATTGAAGAGTTCTTCCTTGAATCCCTTGATGATAGCGCGTGAAATGAGCGACTCGTCCTTGCGGATGTATTCCAGGTCTTCCTTGGTCACGTCTCTTCCTTTGAAAGGAGAATAGAGCGTTTCGGCTGCTTTATGGAATACGAGACCGAAGATTCTATTGTCCATTTCGTCCTCATCATTGGTTTCCTCATCCTTTATATCGCAGATGAAACGGTAGAAGAAACTCAGCGGACAGCGCAGATATTTGCTCAAAGCGGTAGGGGATATGTGATCGATACTGTTGAGCTTCTCGATGACAGGAGCTGTCTTCTCCACGGCTTCGATGCTGGAACGGTTTACCGAAAGGTCGGAAATCATGGTGTGCTGCTGGATTGGAAGAGTGCTTTCTGCCATCAGTTGCATCATGAATCGGCTCATTTCATTGGTCTTTGTGTCGTTGGCTGCATTATTATATGTAAAGGTGACGTCGCCAGCCCTTTGCATCATGCGATGGAAATAGTAGGCGAAGATGCCCACCTTATTCTCCACCGTGGTCAGACCATACGCCTTTCGTATGCTGTGAGGAATGAAAGAAGCGTCATCCACGCCCTTTGGGATGTTGCCTTCATTGGCAGAGAGTATGAGCATATGGTCAAAGTCGAGCAGACGAGTCTCCAGTACGCCCATTATCTGAATGCCCATTATCGGTTCACCATGGAAAGGCACGTTGGTGGAACGTACTATCTGGAAGACAAGACTTTGCAAAGACATCTCGCTTATGTCCAGTTCGCCACTCTCAAGGAGTGTGTTCACGCGAGTGATGAGTTGGTGCATACGGAATACAGACTCCTGCATCAGTTGCTGTTCGCGTGACATTTCGTGCTTGTTGTCGTCGGTATTATCGTCCTCTTGGTTGTCGTTTGCCTTCGCACTGTTTATTGCTATCTGCTTTATTATGGTCATAATGCAGCGCAGCATCTCCTTGTTGCGTGTCAGTCTTGCGTCTGTGTCGGCAGGATTGCCACGGTAAGAGGTTAGTGGAGCGAAGAGCACGGCAAGGTTTTCGTCAGCCGAAAGCTCGGCGATGGTAGGGTAGAAGATGTGGTCGGCATTGATACAGGCGGTAATCTCCGCTGATTTCTCCGAGATGAATTTCATGTATGGATGGTGGAGAATGGAGTTTACTTGATGCAGTCTCAGCGTGCCTTTCAGACGCGAAGAGCCTGACAGTTTCAATGCGAATATCTCTTTGACGAGGGTTGCGATAAGGGTTTGTGAGAGAGGATACCCCGTCGTGATATTGATGTCTTTCACGTCAGGTGGCAGACAGTGGATTATGGTAGGCAGAATCTTCTCGTCGCACATCACGATGGCGGTGCGTTTTCCTGCCTTGATGCGCTCTGGAGTAAGCCATTGGCTGATGTATCTCGCTTGGATATCTTCGGTGGAGGCGGAGAGGAAAGTGATATTCTCCTTCTTGGTGAGGTTGGAGTAGATGTCTTTGCCAGCCAGCTGGTTAGGGAAAGCATGGAGATAGGCGGAGATGTACTTTCCAGCTTCGTTGCCGTTGTTCATATAGTAGGAGTCATAATCCCAGTAGAAGATGGCTTTTTTCTCCCTTGCAAGTTCTTCAAAAAGGCGTTGCTCCACCTTTTGCAGAAGGTTGAAACCGGCAAATACGTACATCTTTGCCTTGAGACCTGTAGGGTCGAAATGCTCTGCTACGTCGCGGTAGAGCATTCCTTCATAGGCTATTCCTTCGCCCCTCAATGCTTCACGGAAAGAAGAATAGATGGAAGCGAGGACGTTCCATAGGCTTGCGAAATTCTCTTTGAGCGGTGATTTGTAGTCTCCGTCAAAGTTTTTGAAGAATCGCGTCAGCAGTTCTTTCTGCTCTTCGGTAAGGAAATCCACAGAGTCGAAGTCGTGGAGGTCGTTGGTGTTAGCGAATATCTTCTCGTAATCGCCCATGTTCTTGTCGAGATCATCAAAGTCGCTGAGCATCAGTTCGCCCCAACCATAGAAGTCGTCAAGCGTCTCTTGACTCTTGGTAAAGTGGCTATAGTGCTTGAATAGTTCGCAGACGAGCTTGATTTGGTCGGCTACAAGCAGTGGAGAAAGTGAACGGTAAAGCTCACTGATGGTCATATATTGCGGGCTCCAGACAGGTTTGCCTCCATACTGAAGTATCAGTTCTTCGTTGAGAAAGAGTGAGGCGCGCTTGTTAGGAAACACTACAACAATCTCGGAAAGGTTGTTGCCGTATTTCTCCAGGAGGTCTTTAGCTATTGCGTTGAGGAATGTATTCATGTTAGGAAGGGTTGTTGGTTGTTGGTTTTGGGTTGTTGGTTGGTGTCCAACAGACTATTTCTGGACTTCTATGATGCCGTTGTCTTCATGGACATACCATATAAATCCACGAACATTTGGGTATCCCATATCTTCCATCAGGCTCATATAGCGTTGCACTTGGCGCTTATACTTGTCGTCCTTTTTGCCGAATTTATAGTCGATGACGATGGTTTCTTTGCCGTCAGTGATGACTCTGTCGGGGCGTTCGTTGACTATTTTTCCTCCAACTATTCGCATTATGTTACATTCGTTGAATACTGTCCAACGGTCAGAGAACCAATCTTTTACCATTGGAATATCAAACTTTGACTTTAACTGCTCCTTGAGCTGCTCAGGAGACAGCGTCTCATCATAGATGATACCATCGAATTCAAACTGTCGGAGCGTCTTTTCCACGTCGTCATAAGTATGTATCTGCGAGAAAAGAGCGTGCATGATGCTTCCCATTGTGGTAAACCTCTTTCTGTCTTCATCGTCCAATGTGTCATTAGCAAACTCGCGGCTCTTGTTACTTTGACGGAAAAGGATGTTGCCATTGTCGTAACTATGCACCGTGACGTTCTCGTCCGTAGGGATGATTTCAAAGACATTGTCCTTCTCTTCCTGCTTTTTCTCTTTCAGATAATGCTCTCCGAAGATGAAATAGCATTCCCTTGGCTCCTCTTCGGGGGCGCTGTCCTTTGCTTTTCGAGACGAACTCTTCTTAGGCTTCTCCAGTTTTATTTCTTTTATGCCATCATATTCCGCTCCTTTCAGAGAGTTGAATAGCTCCATATTCTGCAGTGTGGCGATGAGAAGGCGCGAGCGATGGTTGTCACTGATGTCCTGATTGGCAATGATATAGAGCGAACGCCCTGCTCTGGTGAATGCTACGTAGAGGAGATTGAGATTATCTACTATCTCCTGCATCCATTCCTCAGCACCGTAATTCTCGTAGATGGAGTTGTCAAGGCTTTCCCTTTTGCGGTAATCCACAGGGATGAAAGGCAGGCGAGAGAATGGTTCCTCATGCGTGCGGCACCATAATGTCTCACCGTTAGTCGTGGTGGTGAGCCATGATGTGAACGGCATTATGACGTGAGGGAACTCCAATCCCTTACTCTTGTGTATGGTAATGACGCGCAAACTGCTCACGCTTCCGATGGATATTGGCTTTTGGCAGAGCTCTTCATCCCAGTATTTGAGGAAGTCATTGAGTATGGCGCCATTGTCTTCAAGGAACTTTTTCAGTCCATCGAAGAAGGCACAAGCGTATGGTTCCTGACCGTGGATGCGGTCGAGAGACAGTATTTGGAAGAGATGCTCGGTAAGTTCGTAGAGCGACATGGATAGCATCTTCAGCCTGCCTTGTGCACTGTAGATGCTTTCCGGCATATATCGGCAGAAAGAATCAGCGTCGGTAAGCAGGGCATCATCGTTGATATCCTCGCCTAAAACGAAGGAAACGTAGAGCTTCAGCAGTGAAAGCTTCGCCTTTATGTCGTTCTCGTTGCGCAGATACTTCATGCTGTTTACGATAATCATCACGAGAGAGGACGCCTTGAGCATGAATGCCTGGTCGGAGATGATAGGTATCTCCGGACTGTTCTCTGCGAAATAGTTTGCCACTCTCGTCGCTTCATCATTATTTCTTACGAGGATTGCGATGCTGCTATGGGCTACATTCTGATTGATAAGGCCCTTTACGTAGCTCAATGTGCGCTCAAGTGCGGCTTCTACAAACTCTTCCTTTATGTCTTCTGTGAGCAAATCCACCTTGACAAAGCCGCGTTCAGCTTTATCTTTCGGCACATCCTGCCTCACGTCGCTATACGCTTTTCTCAGTTTTGTGGCGTAATCACGCTGTAATTGCGCCACTTCCACCGAGAGATTGTTAGCTTCGATGAAGTCTTTCTGCTCCAATTCATTCTCCGGCATTATCCTTTCAGCCTCTATTTTGATGGCTTCGCGGAAGAAAGCATTGTTGAATTCGATGATATTACGCTCTGAGCGCCAGTTGGTTTGCAGGGGAACGGTGTTCAATGTCTGTTCTCCTGCATACGTAGTGAATTCTTCTTCTATGTTATTCAGCAGTCGCCAGTCGCCGGAACGGAAGCGATAGATGCTCTGTTTCACGTCTCCCACTATGAGATTGTGCACAATATTGCCGCTTCCATCGTCGGTGGTATCAGCTTGCGACATACAGTTGTCGAGGAGAATGCGGAAGTTTTCCCATTGTACAGTACTCGTATCCTGAAACTCATCGATCATGATATGCTTGAGATATGCACCGATTTTCTCGTATATAAATGGAGCATTGCTGTCTCCTGCCTTTATCATGCTGCTCAGAGTGGTCTGAGTATTGGAGAGCATAAAGCGTGCATTCTGCTCGTTGAGGTTGCTCATTTCTTCACGAATTCTGAACAGCAGGCGCATCTTGTTGAGGTTTTTGAGCGTCGTCTTGGCAGATTTCGCTTTTCGAATGCTTGCTTGTCTCTCCTTTTCTGCATTCTGAAGGTAAGGCATAAAGACGGATTCTGCCAGTTCCGCAATGCGTCCTTTTCCCCAAGTGGAGGCATTTGTCATGCCGTTCTTTGCCCTTTCAGAAAGGAATTTCGCATCTTCGAGACCATAATTGCCATTCTTTAATTTGATGAAATAGCTTGGAACGCCAGTTGACTTGTATGCGAAATCGTTTATAGTAACGCCATTTTCATTCATCAGGATGTCAAATCCATTGCCGATGTCTATGAATTTCTTCTTCGTAGTCTGCAATATTGCGTTCATCTCCTTCTTGTATTCAGTGAAGAAGGATTGGTCTTTGGCTATGTCAGTAAGGAGATGCTCGTTTGCTTTGAAAAATTCTTTGGTCAGATTTTTGCCGAATTCCTTGATTTCTGTGCTGATATTCCAGGATTTTCCGTCATCCATCTTCTCGTCGATAAACTGCATTATCCAGTTCATCAACGTCTTATCCTGGTCCAATGTCTCCATCATCGCATCCACAGCTTCGCTTATTACCATGCTGTCTTGTAAGGAAATACGCATATTATTGCCCAGTCCGAGCTCCTTGACCATATTGCGGAGCACGCTCTGAAAGAAGGCATCGATGGTCTGGATGCGAAATCTGTTGTAGTTATGAAGCAGATTATAGAGGGCAATACCGGCACGTTCACGCACCAGTTCCTTAGTATAATCCAATTCTGAGGATATTTTATTGAGGTAGCTATCGCTGCTTTTCAGTCCTTTGGAAATGCCGAAAAGTTGGCTGACGATGCGATGTTTCATCTCTTCTGTAGCCTTATTGGTAAAGGTAACGGCAAGGATGTTCTCGTATCTTTTAGGGTCTATGATAAGCAGTTTGATGAATTCTACGGCAAGAGTGAATGTCTTTCCGCTTCCTGCACTTGCCTTATATACTGTCAGAGCTTTGTTTTTGTTCTTCATTTTCTTTGACTGTAAGATGTAGTGTGTTGATGTTTAGGTCTTTATCATGGTGATATTCGAGCGGAATAGCAATGCTTTCACGGCATTATTGCTATCTGCTCATTAGTTTTCCTCTATGCTTACTACTCGCCATCCCGCATCTTTGAGTTTCAGCTTTAGTTTATTTTTCACGTCTTTATATAGGTGGGCTTTCGTTCCAAGCGTGTCCATCATATAGACATTGTCGAGCAATACGGTTGCAATAGCATTGCTATCATCCTCCATCGTGATGTCGTCCACCTCAATTTCTGGCGTTTCTGTGGCGCCATGAAGCACTTCGATGTCTGCCTTATGCACATTGCTTGATAGGAAGCGGATGTGCAATTCCATATTCTCGTCAGCGAGACTGATGGCATCAGCCAGTCGCCATGTGTAATAATACTTGGCAAACTGCCCTGCAGTCTCCTTGGCTTTGTCTTCAGATGATGGCTCTTTGTCGCAAGATAAAAGTGCTCCAAAAAGGCAAATCATTGCAAATATAGTGCTGAAAAGGTATTTGTTCATATAAAAAGTTATAAAATTTTTACAAAGGTACAGAAAAATATTGGGAATCTCATCCTTTTTACTTACTTTTGCATAAAATATCAACCAAAATGCTAAAATTTATATCTTTCGGAAGTGGAAGTAGTGGTAACTGCTACTATCTCTCCACTGGAACCGATGGACTACTTCTCGATGCAGGTGTCGCAATAAGAAAACTGAAGAAGTACCTGCATGATTATGACATCAAGATTGAGAGCGTCAAGAATATACTTGTGACGCATGACCACGCTGATCACATAAAATCGGTTGGCGCTCTTAGTACTGAATATAACATTCCAGTCCATGCTACGCATGAAGTGCACGAAGGTATTGGGCGAAATTATAGTGTCCACAAGAAAGTTCCAGTTAGTCTCGCTCATGTGATAGAAAAGAATGAGCAGGTCAAAATCGGTGATTTTCTGGTCACTCCATTCAGTGTTCCGCATGATAGTTCTGACAATGTGGGCTACAGAGTGGAGCATGATGGAGTAGTATTCTGCCTTATGACTGACGTGGGACATGTCACAGAGGAGATGAAGACTTACATAGGGGAGGCTAATTACCTCGTTCTTGAAGCCAATTATGATGAGGAAATGCTTAAGGTGGGCAATTATCCGCAGTTTCTGAAGGACAGAATCCTGAGTCCTAACGGGCACCTTAGCAACCGAGAATGTGGTGAAGCGCTTGCCAATAACGCCACTTCTGAGCTCAGACATGTATGGCTTTGTCATCTTTCAGAGGAGAATAACCATCCGGTTCTCGCACAGAAGACCGTGGAGCAGGTGCTTCGTTCGTACGGCATAGTCGTGGGTAAGGACTTTGCTTTCGATGTGCTTAAGCGCAAATGTGCATCTGAGGTCTTTGAACTGACGTAGGAATCGTCTTGGTCATTGATGGTTCGTGGCTTATGGTTGTGTGCAGAATGGCAGTTTTTCATTGTTCTTACATACCGCATAAGTGTACGTCCAAATGTCAATAGTATCTGCTGTCAGGCATCAATCATCGACTGTTAATCACCAAATATTAAACTAATTAAAATCAAATAACGATATGAAAAAGTTTTTCTCACTCATGGCAATGCTGCTCTGCACTGTGGCAATGATGGCTCAGGCAGAGATTAAGTTTGACAAAACAGTTCATAACTTTGGCTCTTTCTCTGTGAAGAGTCCTGTGGTTAAGTGTGTCTTTACATTCCAGAATGTAGGTGATAAACCTCTGGTTATCAATCAGGCTGTGGCAAGTTGCGGATGTACTATCCCTGAATATACCAAGAAACCTATCCAGCCAGGAGAGAAAGGCACGATTACTATCACTTATAATGGCAAGGGAAAGTTTCCTGGTCACTTCAAGAAGACTATCACAGTGCGTACTAATGCGAAGACTGATATGATTCGTCTTTACGTCGAAGGAGATATGCTTGAGGAAAAAGATATGAAATAAAGCAATCTACTTTCGATTGTAACGCAACATAATAGTGCAAATACAAATAAATAATCGGTTCTAAGAATTACCGTTATCATGGTGTGAAATCCTCTATATTATAGTGTGAAATCCTCTATATTATTGTGTGAAAACACTTTCATTATGGTCTAAATTCATGGATGTGACGCTATGATTTGTCATATAATATGACTCAAGGAACTTGTAATGGCGCTTTGAAATGTAGTAGAATATGGCATAAAGGCATTCTAAAGACGCTTCGAGTCTTTTGAAAGCAATGCGTAAAAAGGTTCGCAAAAGGCAATCAAAATCATGACGGGAAATTCTTAGAGCTTCTTTATATTCAAATAATAGCTATATGACTCCATCCTTCACAGACTCGGAAATCGAAAAGATTCTTCTCCTGAGGGACCAACTGAAGGAGAAGATTGGGTCGGCTTTACAACCGAATGACGAACAGGCTTTGCAGAAATACATTGTCGAAGCCACAGAGAATAACACCATACAGCGTGATGCTTTCGGACTTAATCCTGTGCTGATGAGCATGCAGACTGCCGTGATTGCGGTAGAGGAAATAGGACTCAGCAGGGACGGTGTAATCGCTACAATACTCTATACCAGCGTGATAAATGGTCATGTTACGCAGGAAAGCGTGCAGAATGAGTTCGGAGAAAGTGTCGCGAATATAGTAAAAGGACTTGTGCGTCTGCATGAACTCTACAAGAAGACGCCGGTAGTGGAGACGGAAAACTTCCGAAACCTCATCGTGTCCTTTGCAGAAGATATGCGCGTAATCCTCATTATGATTGCTGATCGCGTGAATGTGATGCGCGAGATACGTGATACAGAGAATGAGGAAGCAAGGCATCGTGTGGCAGAGGAAGCCAGTTATCTATATGCTCCGCTTGCACATAAGTTAGGATTATATAAGCTGAAAAGCGAACTGGAGGACCTCTCTCTGAAGTATCTGGAGCATGATACCTATTATATGATACGCGAGAAACTTAATGAAACGAAGGCTTCGCGTGACAAATATATTAGCGATTTCATAGGTCCTATCCAGCAGAAACTGGAAGCTTTGGGCTTGAAATTCCACATAAAGGGACGTACCAAGAGCATTCACTCCATCTGGCAGAAGATGAAAAAGCAGAAATGCCAGTTTGAAGGTGTCTATGATCTCTTTGCGATACGTATCATTCTTGACTCAGAAATCGAGCGTGAGAAAATGGAATGCTGGCAGGTATATAGTATCATAACAGATATGTACCAGCCTAATCCTAAGAGATTGCGCGACTGGCTCAGTGTTCCTAAGACCAATGGATATGAAAGTCTGCATATCACAGTGCTCGGACCAGGCCAGAAATGGGTGGAAGTGCAGATACGAACAGAGCGAATGGACGAGATTGCAGAGCATGGTCTTGCTGCCCATTGGCGTTATAAAGGCGTGAAAGGAGGGCAGGGTGGCCTTGATGAATGGCTTGCCAGTATCCGCACAGCGCTCGAAGCAGGTGATGATCTCCAAGTGATGGATCAGTTTAAGGCCGACCTTTATGACAAGGAAGTCTATGTATTCTCTCCTAAAGGCGACATTCTGAAGTTTCCTAAGGGTGCTACAGTGCTCGATTTTGCATATCATATTCATAGCAATATCGGCAGTCACTGTACGGGAGCAAAAATCAATGGCAAGAATGTAACCTTGCGTGAGGTGCTCAATAGCGGTGATACCGTGGAGATTATCACAAACTCCAAGCAGACTCCTAAGAAGGAATGGCTCAATATAGTCAAGACTTCCCGTGGCAAAGCAAAGGTGCGTCAGGCTATCAGAGAGAGCCAACAGGCTGCAGGACTGTATGCTAAAGAGCTCCTTGAACGTAAGTTCCGCAATAAGAAGATAGATGTCGATGAGAGCATTCTTATGCGTCTTATCCGAAAGATGGGATATAAGGAGACCTCTGACTTCTATCGTGACATCGTCAATGAGGCGTTGGAGCCAAACATCGTGGTGGAGCGTTATCAGGAAATGAAGCAACATGAGGATAATGCATACGCCAATGCTGCACCTGTTCGCTCTGCGGAAGAGTTTCAATTTTCTAATTCTCCTCAGCAGAAGACGTCGGCTTCAGCCAGTGATACCCTTATTATCGATCGTGATATGAAGGGAATCGACTACACTTTGGCACGTTGTTGCCAACCTATCTACGGCGATCCAATCTTCGGCTTTGTGACAGTAAATGGTGGAATCAAGATACATCATGAGAATTGTCCTAACGCCACCGATCTAAAGACGCGCTTCGGCTATCGTGTGGTGAAAGCGAGATGGAGCGGAAAGGGTCAGACTCAGTATGCTGTCACTCTGCGCGTTGTGGGTAATGATGATATAGGTATTGTGACAAACCTTACCTCTGTCATTTCTAAAGAGGACAAACTGGTGCTCAGAAGCATAACAATCAACTCTGATGACGGTCTTTTCTCCGGCAATCTCGTAGTGCAGATTGATGATAAGCATCGTCTCGAAGCGCTGATAAAGAAGCTTCGTGCCATAAAAGGTGTGCGCTCTGTCACAAGATTATAGCAGTGTCGAAGCGTAAAAGATTAGCATTTTCGCTGAAAAAAAAACATGATAATAAAAAATAAAAACAGCCTCCCGCAAAGGAGGCTGTTTTTATTTTAACTTATTCTGTATAAATTGATTTATAGCTTTTACGTGCTTGGCAGGGTGTGTAGCCTCAGATGTGAGCCTCTCGACATTGTCTCGTACTGAGTTTATCTCATTGAAAAGGTCGCTGAAGGCATTCTGAACGATGTTAGGACGTCTGCGTCTCTTGTCCGCATTAGGATTGACGACGATGCGTATTCCGCGGTGGATCAGCTCGATGTCAAGGTCAGCAGGAGCCTCGACAGGGTCGCCATCATAATGTATTACTCCTGGTTTTGCACGGTGAACGTGCAGTTTTTTGGTCTTGAAAGACTTGATTTTGGAGTTTTTGTTCAGTGTCTTGTTGAACATTTCAATGCTTATCTGCGGAGCTTCGATGAGGTCGAAAGGTTCCATGATGATGACGTCCATCAATCCATCAGCCATACTGGCTTGTGGAGCAATGTAAGCATCGTTGCCGTACTGTGAAGCATTGGCGCATGAGATGAGGAATGCCTTGTATGTGGCGTGATACTCATCGAATGTAACTTCGTATGTCTCAGGTTCGTATGACAGTCCTTCCTTGAATATAAACTCGGCATAGGTCATCGGACCACGCTTGCCAGCCTCTGCAAATTTTGCGCTTATGAAGGCATCAAAGCCCATGCCGCATGTGCAGAAGAAAGGATGACCGTTGATAATGCCATAGTCGAGGTCGTGTATCTCGCATGAATTGATTATCTCCAGCGCCCCTTTCACATTGAGCGGGAGCATCAGATGACGTGCGAGTCCGTTGCCGGAACCGCAAGGTATAATGCCAAGAGCAGTGCGGCTGTCGATGACGGAGCGGGCTACCTCATTGATGGTGCCGTCGCCTCCGACTGCAACTACGATATCTACGCCCGTATTCTTTGCTTCAGTGGCAATCTCGGAAGCATGTCCGGAATATTCCGTAAATCTGATTTCTACATCAAAAATCGCCTTGTCGATATATCTTTCGATGAGCGATGGCATGGAGTCTTTATTTGCCGTGCCAGAAATCGGGTTTATGATGAATATAATCTTTTTCTTTGCCATTGTTAGGAAATACATGTTTTCGGGACTGCAAATTTACTAAAAATAGCGTAATAATATAGATGTTTTTACCTGAAATTAACAGAAATAGGTATATTTCTTGATGAAAATATGCTATAATAACTTTTTTTTTTGTAACTTTGCATCCTACTTAGCGTAAAAGGCATTATGTTTGAGCCGTCTGTTCAGTCAGCATGGCTCTAAAACCTTGCCTTGAATTTACTATAAAAGGCACTCGAATCGGTTAGTCCCTACTGTCAGGAAAGGCTGGTTCTACTGTCTTAAAGCAAAGAAATAATATATAAAAAATAAATGGGACAGTTACAGAAAAAATTTGAAAGTTACCGCTTGCCACAGAAGTTTATGGAAGCAGGTGTTTATCCTTACTTCCGTGAAATCACCGGCAAGCAAGGCACAGAAGTTGATATGGGAGGACATAAAGTTCTTATGTTCGGTTCCAATGCTTACACTGGCCTTGTAGGTGATGAGCGAATCTGTGAGGCTGCCAAGGCTGCCATCGACAAGTACGGCACTGGTTGTGCAGGAAGTCGTTTCCTTAATGGCACCCTCGACATTCACGTTAAATTGGAAAAAGACCTTGCTGAGTTTGTGGGCAAGGATGAAGCTCTCTGCTTCTCTACTGGTTTCTCTGTCAATGCAGGCGTGGTGGCAATGGTATGTGGTCGTGAGGACTATATTATCTGCGATGACCGTGATCACGCTTCTATCGTTGATGGACGTCGTCTCTCCTTCGCACGTCAGTTGAAATATAAGCACAACGACATGGAGGACCTTGAGAATATCCTCAAGAAGTTGCCTTATGATGCTGTGAAGCTCATCGTCGTTGACGGTGTTTTCTCTATGGAAGGCGACCTTGCTAAGCTTCCTCAAATCGTAGAGCTCAAGCATAAGTACAACTGTTCTATCATGGTCGATGAGGCTCATGGTATCGGAGTGTTCGGAAAGAACGGTCGTGGTGTGTGTGATTATTTCGGACTTACCCACGAGGTGGACCTCATCATGGGTACTTTCTCTAAGTCGCTCGCTTCTATCGGTGGATTTATCGCTGGTGATTGGGATACAATTAACTTCCTTCGCCATAACGCGCGTACATATATATTCTCTGCTTCTAACACGCCAGCTGCTACAGCCGCTGCCCAGAAAGCGCTTGATATCCTCAAGACTGAGCCGGAGATTATCGACAAACTTTGGGATGTCACCAAGTATGCTCTCAAGCGTTTCAAGGATGAAGGCTTTGAAATCGGCGACACAGAGTCACCTATCATTCCGCTTTACATCCGCGATGTGGACAAGACATTCCTCATCACCGCTCTTGCATTCGAGCGTGGTGTGTTTATCAATCCTGTTGTTCCACCAGCATGTGCGCCATCTGACACACTCGTGCGTTACGCTCTTATGGCTACTCATACCAAGGAGCAGGTTGACCGTTCTGTGGAGATTCTCAAGGGAATATTCCAGGAGCAGGGCGTGATAAAGTAGTTTTTAGTATTTGCTTTAATAGAATAAATATAATGGAAGCCAGTCGGGATAATGCTCCAGACTGGCTTTTTTGTAAATGTGAGAACGGAATAACTCAACTTTCGCAAGCAATAAACAGCCCCTTAGTCCCCACTGCTGTGGGGAAGTGTAAAATATCAATAGAGAAAAATAAATAAAAAATAGAAAAAATATATTTGTTTATTTTTATTTATTGATATTTTATTACTGATTAGTAGCATGTTAGCTAATTGCGAAACTTCAACGGAATAATGATTAACACTCCCGATGTGGCTTTTGAACGCTGTATGCTTCTGTCGGTACTTCCAAAGTGAAGGAAGTAAGACGGAGCTGGTGTTCGTAAATCGCTAATGGGAAAATGGAGGAACGTAACTATGGAAAATGTCAGAGAAAAGATGTGGATGGAGAATTATGCAGAACTGAAAGGGTATATCATAGCGCACAAGCATCTGCCAGATAAGCATAAGGTGGAGAGTCGTGGGTTGCTCAACTGGTGGAAATATAATATGAAGCGAAAGAATAAAGGGCTTCTGGTAGAAGAGCGAATAGCAATGCTTGAAGAACTTTCGAATATGCGTTCCAAGGAGCATACTGGCGGTTGGACGAAAGGAAAAACGAGGAAGAAGCGTGAGGAAGTAGGTGAGAATGAGTGATTGCAGGGCAGGGGAGCAAGGCAATTCGGCAATCATAACTTATATTGCGGTTTGAAGGCTGCGGTCTTGATTTATGTTAAGGATGTAAGTGATTTGTATATTTCGAAGAAAATAAATCTGAAAAGATTTGGTCAATTCAGAAATAATGTGTACCTTTGCACCGCAATTCAGAACAATGCCTAATAATAAAGGTCAGTTCTCCGGGGTGTAGCGCAGTTGGTAGCGTTCCTGGTTTGGGACCAGGCTGTCGCAGGTTCGAGTCCTGTCACCCCGACAAAAGTCATCAAGAAGAAATTCTTGATGACTTTTTTTATTCCCGTTTCTCAGCAATCTTTCTTCGCTAAAACTGTTCGATTTTTCTGTATTTGGAAAATGCCTTGCGTGCTGCTTTGTAATAATCAGAAAATCAGAGCGTTACAAAAGCATAGCTTTTAGGGTGTAAAAGCTATGATATTAGGAGGTAATATCTATGCTTTTACGATGTAATATCTATGCTTTCGCAGCGTGAAAGCATAGATATTGCAAAATGATAGTTATGTGATTGGCTTTTTGTTCCATTTTTCTGTCAGGATTTCAGTTCTCGTTTGATGGAATAAACCTTGTCGTGGACATTTGCAAAACGGTCTTTGTAACCGAGTAAAACCTTCACATGGCAGTAGTGAAATGCCTTGATGGTCTTTGTTGAAGCTTGCTTGCCGTCAGCTATTCCTCAATCAAATCCACCATAATGGAGTCGCTGATGAAGAGTCCTTGGTGTGTCAGGCGGATTGTGCCATTGTCTAAAGAGAGATTGCCTAAGGCGATGTGCTTCTGTGAAGCCTTTAGGATAAAGTCGCGGTGACGCTGCGGAAGCGTGCTGGTATCTATTCCGTCACTGGTGCGCAAGGCTGTGGTAATGATGTCATTATAACGCTCCGTGTCGGTGAGGTGCTCGGTTTCCTCGATGTATTCATGTGAAGAAGAGTTGGCGAAGCGGATATAATCCTTCACGCTCGCTATGTTCCATTGGCGGGAAAGAATGTTGTAGGAATGTGCAGACGCTCCAATGCCGAGGTAAGGAATTTGCTTCCAGTAACTGCTGTTGTGCTTTGAACGATAGCCTGACAATGCAAAATTGGAAATTTCATAATGCTCAAAGCCGTTGTTTGTGAGAGATTCTATGAGCGTTTCGTACATTTTGAGACTCAATTCCTCACTTATCTCTTCGAATTTTCCATCGTTTAGCAAACGGAAGAGTGGGGTGCCTTCTTCGTACATCAATGAATAAGCGGAGATATGCTGCACTCCAAGGTTTAATGCTTCGTCAATGTCTTTCTGCCAATCATTGAGACTTTCGCCAGGAAATCCGAACATCAGGTCGATGCTGATATTCTCTATGCCATTTTTTCTAAGAATTTCAACTGCTTTTCCTACGTCTTCAGCGTGGTGGCGACGATGTAGGAATGCTAATCTCTCGTCGCTGAAAGTTTGCGCACCCATGCTTACACGGTTTATTCCGAGCGATGCAATGAGGCTGGCGTATTCGTCCGTGATGTCATCGGGATTGCATTCCATGGTAAATTCCTCTATATTATATATAATGTGTGAACGATTTGTCAGAGCCTTGCAGAGTCTTTCGAGCGCAGAAGGTTTGAGTAGTGATGGTGTGCCACCACCTATATAAATCGTCTTGACAGGTTTAAAACCGAGGTAATCCTTCCTGTCCTCCAGTTCCTTTATCAATGCTTCGACGTATTCTTCTTGATAATCAAAGAGGGTGGTGGAGTAGAATCCGCAGTATATGCAGCGGCTCTTGCAGAAAGGAATGTGGACGTAGATGCCTGCCATGGGTAAAAATAGAGAAATGAAATTATTATTGGACGAATTGAATGCAAAGGTATGAATAATTGCCATAATAACAATTGAAAAGTCAAAAAAAACTTAAAAAAACTACATTTTTGCCATAAATGTTTTGTTTTCACAGTTGCATTCATTAACTTTGAAAACGATTTCGGGAAACGCTCCCAACCTTTCAAAGTATAATCCTAATAACAAACTAAACCTTAAAGCAAAAACTATGAAGGTATACCAAACAAACGAAATCAAGAACATTGCCCTTCTCGGTAATGATGGTTCTGGTAAGACAACCCTTACCGAGTCTCTCCTATATGAAGCTGGGGTCATTCAGCGTCGTGGACGCATCACTCAGAAAAATACAGTAAGTGACTATTTCCCTGTAGAACAGGAGTACGGATATTCCGTTTTTTCTACTGTCTATCATGTGGAATGGAACAATAAGAAGCTCAATATCATTGACTGCCCGGGTTCAGACGACTTCGTCGGTTCTGCTCTTACCGCTCTCAATGTCACAGATACCGCTGTGTTGCTCATCAATGGACAGTATGGTCCAGAGGTAGGTACACAGAATCATTTCCGTTATACTGAAAAACTGAAGAAGCCAGTTATATTCCTTATCAATCAGCTTGACTCTGAAAAGTGTAACTATGAAAACAGCCTTGAGCGCCTTCAGGATATATATGGCTCAAAGGTAGTGCCTATCCAGTATCCTCTCAATGAAGGTCCTAACTTCAATTCCCTCATCGACGTTCTCCTGATGAAGAAGTATTCATGGGGTCCTGAAGGTGGTGCGCCTACTATCGAGGAAATTCCTGCTGAGGAAATGGATAAGGCTATGGAGCTTCATAAGGCTCTCGTAGAGGCTGCTGCTGAGAATGATGAAGGACTTATGGATAAGTTCTTCGAGACAGAGACACTGACTGAGGATGAAATGCGCGAGGGTATCCGCAAGGGACTCATCACTCGTAGTATCTTCCCAGTATTCTGTGTATGTGCAGGAAAGTGCATGGGCGTTCGCAGACTTATGGAATTCCTCGGTAATGTAGTACCTTTCGTAGATGAAATGCCTAAGGTTCACAATACTCGTGGTGAGGAAGTGGCAGTGGATGTCAATGGTCCAGAGTCAGTATATTTCTTCAAGACTGGCGTTGAGCCACATATCGGTGAGGTGCAGTACTTTAAGGTGATGAGCGGAAGCATCAAGCCTGGCGACGATCTTTCTAATGCAGACCGTGGCTCTAAGGAAAGAATTGGTCAGATATATGTTTGCGCTGGTTCTAATCGTGTGCCTGTAGAGGAACTGAAAGCTGGTGATATCGGTTGTGCTGTTAAGCTTAAGGATGTCAAGACTGGTAACACCCTTAACGGCAAGGATTGCGAAAACCGTTTCGACTTCGTGAAATATCCTAACCCTAAGTTCTCACGTGCTATCAAGGCTAAGAATGAGGCTGAGACTGAAAAGCTTATGGCTGCTCTGACCAGAATGCGTCAGGAGGATCCTACATGGGTAGTTGAGCAGAGCAAGGAGCTTCGTCAGGTAATCGTTCATGGACAGGGTGAGTTCCATTTGCGCACACTCAAGTGGCGTCTTGAGAATAATGAAAAGATTCAGGTAGAATACGTTGAGCCTAAGATTCCATATCGTGAGACTATCACAAAGAGCGCTCAGGCTGACTATCGTCATAAGAAGCAGTCTGGTGGTGCTGGACAGTTTGGTGAGGTTCACCTTATCGTTGAGCCATACGCAGACGGTATGCCTGATCCAACTACTTACAAACTCAATGGCCAGGAGGTGAAAATCAACCTCAAGAGCCGTGAGGAAGTAAACCTCGAATGGGGTGGTAAACTCGTGTTTATCAACACTGTAGTAGGTGGTGCTATTGATATGCGATTCATGCCTGCTATCCTCAAGGGTATAATGGAGAAGATGGAGCGTGGTCCGCTCACTGGTTCTTATGCTCGTGACGTACGCGTTATCGTTTACGATGGTAAGATGCACCCAGTTGATTCTAACGAACTCTCATTCATGCTTGCTGCAAGAAACGCTTTCTCTGAGGCATTCAAGAATGCTGGTCCTAAGATTCTTGAGCCTATCTATGACCTCGAAGTATATGTACCTGCTGACTACATGGGCGATGTAATGAGTGACCTGCAGGGACGTCGTGCCCTTATCATGGGTATGGACTCTGAGAATGGATACCAGAAACTCCAGGCTAAGATTCCTCTAAAGGAACTTGCAAGTTATAGTATTGCATTGAGTTCACTCACTGGTGGACGTGCTTCATTCACTACTAAGTTCGCTTCTTATGAACTCGTGCCTAATGACATCCAGCAGAAACTCATTGCTGAGCATGAGGCAGAAGAGAAGGATGAGTAAAACCTCCGTGTCCTCTCATTTTGTAATGCTAATGTAATGTGGCAGACGTTGGGGTGAAAATAAGCCCAAAGATTTGCCTATCTCGACTTTTTTTCGTAACTTTGCGCCCGATTATATATCTTTGATATATTTTCGGGCGCTTTCCATGTCTTTTTGTAAGGCA
>OLFV01001485.1_pt1 | contig 21963 bp, 18 predicted proteins | sample 1605551 | NCBI WGS metagenome assembly OLFV01 (sample SAMEA3888922, study PRJEB22519) | human gut metagenome | biome: human gut; feature: human-associated habitat; material: faeces | place: Denmark | collected 2011
TAGCCGACTACGACGGCGATGTGACAACACTCTTCAACATTGAGACAGATGGCGTAATACCCATTCTCGCCACACGCAACATCATTCTTTTTCCAGGCGTAATCTCTCCCGTTCTCATCGGACGCCAGCAGAGCCTCAATCTGCTTGAACAGATGCGCAAGATGCCTGACGCCGTCTTTGCGGTGTTCTGCCAGAAGAATCAGGATGTGGAGTCGCCGCATATTGACGACCTTTATGAATATGGTGTGTTCGCCAAACTGGTGAAAGTGCTTGAAATGCCGGGTCCCGGCAACAACGTGACTGCCATCATCCAGGGATTGGGACGCTGCCGCATGAAGAGCATCGAGAGGGAGAAACCATTCCTCATGGGCGAGGTGGAGACCTGCATCGAGGCCATGCCCGACGCCGACGACAGCGAGTTCAAGACGGCTATCGACGACCTGCGCTCCACGGCGGTGAACTACATACGCCAGAACGAGGACATTCCCGACGAGTCGCAGTTTGCTCTCAACAACATTTCCAACGACATCATATCGGTGGACTTCATCTGTACCAACCTCCCGTTCTCCATCGACGACAAGATAAAACTGCTCGAAGCCGACTCCATGTACGAGCGCGTCATACGCACATTGAAGGTGCTGCACAAGGAGTTGCAGCTGCTCGAACTGAAGCAGACCATACGCACCAAGACGCGTGAAGACCTTGACGAGCAGCAGCGCGAGTACTTCCTGCAACAGCAGATAAAGAACATCAAGGAGGAACTGGGCAACGGCGAGGGCTCGCCCGAGCGCAAGGAAATGGAGGAGAAGGCCAAGACCAAGCTCTGGCCGGAGGAGATAGGCAAGGTGTTTGCCAAGGAACTCGACAAGCTCGATATGTTCAATCCGCAGAGTCCGGAATACAGCATACAGTTCAACTACCTGCAGACGATGATAAATCTGCCGTGGGGCGAATACACAAAGGACAATCTCGACCTCAAACGCGCACAGAGAATACTCGACCACGACCACTACGGCATGGAGAAAGTGAAGGAGCGCATACTCGAATACATGGCTGTCCTGAAGCTGCGCGGCGACCTCAAATCGCCCATAATCTGCCTCTACGGCCCTCCGGGAGTGGGCAAGACATCACTCGGAAAGAGCATCGCTTCGGCCATGAAACGCAAGTATGTGCGCATGTCGCTGGGCGGACTGCACGACGAATCGGAGATACGCGGACACCGGCGCACATACGTCGGAGCCATGCCGGGACGCATAATAAAGAACATTCAGAAGGCTGGTTCGTCGAACCCCGTATTCATACTCGACGAAATAGACAAGGTGACACAGAACACTGTCAATGGCGACCCATCGTCGGCATTGCTCGAAGTGCTCGATCCGGAGCAGAACAACGCGTTTCACGACAACTACCTTGATGTGGACTACGACCTCTCCAAGGTGCTTTTCATAGCCACAGCCAACGACCTCAACACCATACCACGGCCGCTACTCGATCGTATGGAGCTGATAGAGGTGAGCGGATACATCACCGAAGAGAAGATAGAAATAGCCAAACGCCACCTCATACCACGCGAAATAGAGAACTGCGGACTCAACGAAAAGGGCGAAAAGCCGTCGTTCAACAAGCTCGCAATAGAGAAAATCGTGGAGCAATACACTCGTGAGAGCGGTGTCCGACAGCTTGAGAAACAGGTGAACAAGGCTCTGCGAAAGCTCGCTTACGCCAAAGCCCTCGACGGAACGCTGCCCTGCGAGAAGATAACTCCTAACCAGATAGAGGGTCTTCTGGGCAAACCGCCGTTCTATCGCGACATTTATCAAGGCAATGCCTACGCCGGAGTAGTCACAGGTCTGGCATGGACAAGTGTCGGCGGCGAGATACTCTTCATCGAGACATCGCTCAGCAAGGGCAAGGCCGGCAAGCTGACACTTACGGGTAACCTCGGCGACGTGATGAAGGAGTCGGCGGTAATAGCCCTCGAATATGTGAAGGCGCACATCGACCGCCTCGGAGTGGACTACCGCGTGTTCGACCAGTGGAACATACACATACACGTTCCGGAAGGTGCTACGCCAAAGGACGGACCGTCGGCAGGTATCACAATAGCCACATCCATCGCCTCGGCACTCACGCAACGCAAGGTGCGCCGCAACACTGCCATGACCGGTGAAATTACGCTTCGCGGCAAAGTGCTGCCCGTTGGCGGCATAAAGGAGAAAATTCTGGCAGCAAAGCGTGCCGGAATCACAGATATAGTAATGTGCCGTGACAACAGAAAGGACATCGACGAGATTCCCGAAATCTATCGCAAGGGCGTCGAGTTCCATTATGTTGAGAACGTGCAGGATGTGTGGGACTTCGCTCTTACGGACGAGATTGTGGATAATCCTGTTAGACTCAGTGTCGAGGAGGAGACAGCAAAACCCGTCGTGGAAAGCTAAAAAGCGGAAGTTCCGCAAACGCTCCTGCTTGCTTTCAGCGGGCGGTTGCATGGGGAAACCTATATGTCGCCCGCCGTACCGCCGCATGCCGGCTGTCGGAAAGCAAGTCACGGGCATGTGAAATTCAAACAAAAAAGAAGACAGATGACATTTGAACTGCAACATACCGACAACGCTTCGGATGCACGCACAGGCATCATCACCACCGACCACGGACAGATAAAGACCCCGATTTTCATGCCGGTAGGCACGGTAGGGTCGGTGAAAGGTGTACATTTCGCCGAACTTCGCGAACAGGTGAAGGCTCAGATTATCCTCGGCAACACTTATCACCTCTACTTGCGGCCGGGACTTGACACCATACGCAAGGCAGGCGGACTGCATAAGTTCAACACATGGGACCGTCCGATACTCACCGATTCGGGCGGATTTCAGGTGTTCTCGCTCACAGGCATACGCAAACTGCGTGAAGAAGGATGCGAGTTCCGCTCGCACATTGACGGTTCCAAGCACATATTCACTCCGGAAAATGTCATGGACACCGAAAGAATCATTGGTGCTGACATAATGATGGCGTTCGATGAATGCCCTCCCGGCGAGAGCGACTACGCATACGCCAAGAAGAGTTTGGCTCTGACGCAACGCTGGCTCGACCGTTGTTTTAAGCGTTTCAATGAGACTGAGCCGCTGTACGGGCATCATCAGAGTCTGTTCCCGATAGTACAGGGGTGCAAATACAAGGACTTGCGCCGTGAGGCAGCCAAGTTTGTGGCAGACAAGGGTGCCGACGGCAACGCTATCGGAGGTCTGGCGGTGGGCGAACCCACTGAGGTGATGTATGAAATGATTGAGGTTGTGAACGAGATACTGCCGAAAGACAAGCCGCGCTACCTCATGGGAGTGGGCACTCCGCAGAACATCCTTGAGGCGATAGAGCGCGGTGTCGATATGTTCGACTGTGTAATGCCCACCCGTAATGGCCGTAATGCTATGCTGTTCACATACAACGGCACGATGAACATGCGCAACAAGAAGTGGGAACAGGACTTCTCGCCCATCGATCCCGACGGTTGCGACATCGACCGCATACACTCCAAGGCTTATCTGCACCACCTCTTCAAGGCGCAGGAACTCCTTGCCATGCAGATAGCAAGCATCCACAACCTCGCTTTCTATCTGCGGCTCGTCACCGATGCACGCCACCACATCGAACAGGGCGACTTCGTCCAGTGGAAGGCAAGCGTTATCGACCGCCTCGGACAACGTGTCTGAGGCCGGCGTTCATGACTACATTGTCGCACGACTCTGTCAATAATGAAAATGAAAATATCAAAGATAAGACGATACCATAAGCTCCTCCGCGCCGCACGCTGGGCAAGAAGGCACACCGTGTGGTTCGTTGCTGCCATGCAATGGATGAAGAGGGTGTTCGGATTTATGGGTGTTCTCAACCCGAACCGCTACATAAAGCGTCTCGACCGCTACATCATCAAGAAGTTCATCGGAACTTACATCTATTCCATTGTTCTGATTATCTCCATCTCAATCGTCTTCGATGTGAACGAGAATCTGGCCAAGTTCGCGCAGTATCATGCTCCGTTCAAGGCGATAGTGTTCGACTATTATGCCAATTTCGTGCCTTACTTCGCCAACCTTTTCAGTCCGTTGTTTGTCTTCATCGCCGTCATCTTCTTCACGACGAAGCTTGCGGCAAACTCTGAAATAATATCCATGCTGGCGGCGGGCGTGTCGTTCAGGCGTCTGATGCGGCCTTACATGATTTCGTGTGTGCTCATCTCCGCGCTCTCGTTCTATCTTTCCGCATACGTCATTCCGCACGGAACGGTGGTGCGCCAAAACTTCGAGTCGATGTACAAGAACAAGAAAAAGAACACATCGGCAGACAATGTGATGCTGCAAGTAGATAAGGGCACGATAGCTTACATACAGCATTACGACAACAACGTGAAGCGAGGCTATGGCTTTTCGCTCGATAAATTCGAGAACAAGAAACTTGTCAGCCATCTTACGGCAACCGAAGCGCAGTACGACACCATCTCCGACTCGAAGTATCACTGGACTATAACAAACTGGAAGATACGCGAACTGCGCGGCTTGCGTGAGCACATCACAAGCGGAATGAAGTGCGACACGGTGATACAGATGGAGCCTACCGACCTCGTTTACTCCAAAGGTCAGCAGGAGACATTCACGAGTCCGGAGCTGAAAGCCTACATCTCGAAGCAGATCAACCGCGGAAGCGGCAACGTGGTGCAGTATCAGGTGGAGTATCACAAGCGTATAGCCTCGTCGTTCGCATCGTTCATTCTCACCACAATCGGACTCTCGCTCTCTTCACGCAAGCGTAAGGGCGGTATGGGAATGTATCTCGGCATAGGTCTGGCACTAAGTTTCGGCTACATAATGTTGCAGACGGTGTCATCGACATTTGCCATCAATGCCAACACGCCGCCGCTGCTTGCAGCGTGGATTCCAAACTTCATCTTTGCCATTGTGGCTTACTTCTGTTACAAAAAGGCTCCCAACTGATGCCGCGTCCGGCATCTGCCGTATGTCTCCTGACGTTCGGTGCGGTAGGCATCCGTGCGCTGTTGGCATGGCATGACAAGCGATGTCCGCAGTCAAACGTTCACAAAAGGTGCATGTCGCAGACATGCTGAAATTAAAATTAACAATTAAACATTACACAAGATGTATTTTGACGAAACAGAACTCAACGACCATGTGCTTGACGCACTGTATGATATGCACTTCGACGAGTGTACCCCGATTCAGGAAAAATGTATCGCCCCCATACTTGAGGGACGCGATCTGCTCGGTGTAGCACAGACTGGAACGGGCAAGACTGCCGCTTATCTGCTGCCGATTCTCAGCAAACTCGATGACGGAGGCTATCCTCGCGATGCCATAAACTGCGTTATCATGAGTCCGACGCGCGAACTTGCGCAGCAAATCGACCAGGCCATGCAGGGCTTCGGCTATTATCTCGACGGCGTGAGCAGCGTCGCCGTGTATGGAGGCAACGACGGAAACCGTTACGATCAGGAACTGAAAAGCTTTGAAATGGGTGCCGATGTGGTGATAGCCACACCGGGCCGTCTCATAAGCCACATCTCTCTCGGCTCCGCCGACCTCAGTAAAGTCTCCTTTTTCGTACTTGACGAGGCCGACCGTATGCTCGACATGGGCTTCTCCGAGGACATAAAGATGATTGCGAGCAAGCTTCCCGACACCTGCCAGACCATCATGTTCTCTGCAACAATGCCTCCGAAGATTGAGGAACTTGCAAAGACTCTGCTCAAGAATCCCGTGGAGGTGAAGATTGCCGTGAGCCGCCCTGCCGACAAGATAAAGCAGAGTGCCTACATCTGCTACGAGACTCAGAAGATTGGAATAATCAAGGATATATTCAAGCGTGGCGACCTCAACCGTGTAATCATCTTCTCCGGCAAGAAGCAGAAGGTGAAGACCATCAACCGCACATTGCAGCAGATGAAGATAAACTCTGGCGAAATGCACTCCGATTTGGAACAGGCTGAGCGCGACGAGATTCTCTACAAGTTCAAGAGCGGACAGATTGATGTGCTTGTTGCCACCGATATCGTTGCCCGTGGCATCGACATCGACGACATAGCAATGGTGATAAACTTTGATGTGCCGCACGACCCGGAGGATTATGTCCACCGCATCGGCCGTACGGCGCGTGCCGACCGCGACGGCGTGGCAATGACTTTCGTGTGCGAGGACGAGATTTCGCAGTTCAAGCAGATTGAGAAGTTCCTCGGCCGCGAGGTGGAAAAGAATGCGCTTCCCGAAGGTCTTGGCGACGGTCCCGACTACAATGCCGTTTCGTCCAAGCGTCGTGACGGTCGTTCGGGTTCGCGTCGTGGAGGCGGTGATGGCAGAAAGTCGCGTCAGCCGCGCCAGGGTGGCAAACCGAAGAATGTCAAGGGCGGCTCGAAGGATGCTTCTGCCGTGACAAATGACGCCAAGGAGAAACGACAGGAGACTGCTGTTCCTGCATCGGGCAACGCCGCAGCTGTTCAGGAGAACGCCTCTGCGCCACAGCAGAATGCCGAAAACAGGTCTAAGAAGCAGCGTCGTCCAAAGAACAACGCACCCAAACAGAAGCCCGAAGGCGATGCTCCTGCCAATGCGGAGGAGGGCAGGCAGAATGCCGGCAAGCAGCGCCGCAACCGTCCGCGCAAGCCGCAACAGGCAAGTGCTGATGCAGCAAATACCGAAAACACGGCAAAGAATGAAAGCGGAAAGCGCACCGAAAACGGGCAGCAGAAGCAGGGTAACAACCATGGTCAGCAACGCCGTCAGAACCAGCGCCGCCGTCCGCAGCAGCAGGGCAGGAAGCCGTCGGCTGCCAATGCACATAAGCCTGAAGTCCAGTCGGCTTCCACCGGCGATACGAGCACATTGAAGAAAATTCTGAAAAGTCCGTTGAAGTGGATTAAGTCGATAGGAAAGAAAGATTGAAGCCTTTTTTCCTTGCATTGAAAACAAGCCTTGTTTGCTGTGTAAAGAAGCCTTCTTTTGAATGTAAAGAAGCCTTCTTTGCTGTGCAAACAAGGCTTGTTTGAAAACGGGTGGCATTGCGCTTGCGTTTGTATGCTGTCATGACAGTGCCGGGACGGATGCCCGCAAACGAAGAAACGCGCCTGTAGCCAGATGGTTACAGGCGCGTTTCTGTTTGTGCGATGCGTCGTTGCCGCCCGTCTGTGGGGGCTGCCGTCGCATGCTGTCAGGGCTTTACTTCACGCTCTTGAGAATGTCGAGCAGGTGATCCCACACCATCTGTACGGTGGGGATGTGCAGACGCTCGTCGGGAGTGTGCACGTCGCGCAGTGTGGGACCGAACGACACCATGTCGAGGTTGGGGTAACGCTCGGAGAAGAGTCCGCACTCCAGTCCGGCGTGGATGCCCTTCACTATCGGGTCTTTGCCGAAGAGTTTGCGGTAGCTTTCCACTGCCACTTTGGTGAGTTTGCTGTCCGGATTCATCTTCCATGCAGGATAACCGTCGCTTGTCTTCACTTCGGCACCGGCGAGTTCGAACACGGCTTTCACGGTGTTTGTCTCGTTTTCGAGGTTGCTCATCACGTTGCTTCGCTGTGAGGCGATGATGTTTATTTCGCTTTCCGATGTCTGTACGCTTGCCACGTTGTTCGATGTCTCCACCATCCATGCCAGAGCTTCGTCCTGACACATTGCGAACACGCCGTTGTCAACGCCCTGCATGGCGCGGATGAAGCGTTCGGAGCATTCCTTAGGCAGTACGGTCTGTGCGTCGGCACTGCCCATGTTGAAGTCCATAATCGGGTCGCTCACATGGAATTCCTCCTCCACGTTGGCGGTGAATATGTTCCAGTCGGCACGCACTGTCTCTTTTTCGCTTGTTGGAACTGCGAAGACGATTACGCCGTCACGCGGTATTGCGTTGTGCAACTTGCCGGAGTTGAACTGTGCGAGGCGCAAATCCATCTTCTCCTGTTCCTTGTACAGGAAGCGTGAGAGAATCTTGATGGCGTTGGCGCGCTTCTTGTTGATGTCGTCGCCGGAGTGTCCGCCCTTCAGTCCCTTGATGGAAGCCTGGATGAAGAAATGGCCTTCCGGGGCAGCTTCGCGTGTGAATGTGAATTTGGCAGATGTGGTCTTTCCGCCGGCGCATGAGATGAATATTTGGCCTTCGTCCTCGGAGTCGAGGTTGATGAGCATGTCGCCCTTCATGAATCCGGCTCTCATTCCCATTGCACCTGTGAGGCTTGTCTCCTCGTCGCGTGTGAAGACGCACTCCAACGGACCGTGCTCTATGTCGTCGCTGTCGAGGATTGCGAGCTCAATGGCGCAGCCGATGCCGTCGTCAGCACCCAGTGTCGTGCCTTTGGCAGTGAGCCATTCGCCGTCGATGTAGGTCTGGATGGGGTCTTTGTGGAAATCGAATTCCACATCCACGAGCTTGTCGCACACCATGTCCATGTGGCTTTGCAGAATCACCGTTGGGGCATTCTCGTGTCCCTTAGTGGCAGGTTTGCGTATGATAACGTTGCCTGTCTCGTCGGTTTCTGTTTCCAATCCGTGCTTTTTACCAAACTCTTTCAGATATTCAATCATCTGTTCCTCGTGCTTTGAAGGGCGGGGAATCTTGTTAATCTCTGCAAACTGCTCGAAAACGCGAGCGGGTTTCAATTCGCAATTACTCATTTTTTCTTTATTTCTTTGGGTTATAACATTAATAATCTTTATTTTGATAGGCTTATTTCGCAAAAACAATCAAATAATTTTGTCATGCGCTTAAATTGCATTACCTTTGCGTGGCCTGTTTTAAGGTCTATGCGCCGCCTATCTTATGCAAAGATAGTGCAAACCGAATGCAATGAAGCTTGCTTCGAATTGCTGAGGTGCCGCCTATCTTATGCAAAGATAGTGCAAATCGCAGACAATACAAAAAAAGAAGGCTTGTTTTTGTTTTACGGCATACAGGCGTTAAAGATAAATAACAATAATATGATAAAAACACTGCTTCTCACATTGGCTCTTGTGGCAATAGCGATGGTTCTGCTCTCCGTGAAAGTGCTGTTGCGCCGCAACGGAAAGTTCTCGTCGCAGCATGTGCACGACAATCCGGGACTCAGAAAACAGGGCATTCACTGCGTGATGGACCAGGACCGCGAGGCACGCAAGAAGAACAGGGCGTATTGAACAAATCAAAAAAACAGATAAAAAGATGACAAAGAGAAACTTTTTCACAACTTTCGCCTTTGCAGCAATGGCTGTACTGGCAGTGACTTCGTGTGACAAATCAAAGCAGCAGGCCGACGACAACCAGCCGGCAACAGCGCAGTCAGCCGCTTCTGCCACCAAAATCGCTTTCGTTGAGGTGGACAGCATCATGACACAGTACAAGTTCTGCAAGGACTATTCGCTCATTCTCCAGAAGAAGGGTCAGAACATACAGAACACTCTCGCTGCAAAACAGCAGCAGCTTGAGGCTGCGGCAGCCAACTTCCAGCAGAAGTTGCAGCAGAATGCCTACACCCGTGAACAGGCACAGAGCATACAGATGTCGTTGCAGAAGCAGAACAACGACCTGCAACAACTCAACCAGCGTCTTAGCGGCGAGTTCCAGGCAGAGACTGAAAGATACAACAACGCACTGCGCGACAGTATCCAGCACTTCCTTGCCGTATATAACAAGGACAAGAAGTACGGACTCATCCTCAGCAAGGCCGGCGACAATATCCTCTACGCCGACAAGGCTCACGACATCACCAACGAGGTGGTGGCAGGCCTGAACAAGGCTTACAAGGAGGCTCCGAAGGCTGAAAAGGCCAGCGACGCCAAGAAGAAATAACAACGGAATGAAGCGCATGCCACAGGCCTGAACGCCGGGATGCACCCGGATAATGCGACGGGCGGCGAACCATAATGTGTGGTTCGCCGCCCGTTGTCGTCTCCGCCCTTCTGCGACAGTGCAAAAATGTAGGCGCAAAGGCGTGGCGTTTGCAAATGATTTTGTATTTTTGTGCTCATTAACGATAATGTGATGAAACGACAGGAACGATATAAATATGTGCTGGACTACTTTCGTGAGCACAATCCGAAAGTCACCACCGAACTTGAGTTTGCTTCGGTGTTTCAGCTCTTGGTGGCTGTTGTGCTCAGCGCACAGTGCACCGACAAGCGTGTGAATCAGGTCACTCCCTCACTGTTCGCCCGATATCCGGATGCCGAAGCGATGGCAGCCGCCGATGAGTCTGAGGTGTATGAATATGTGAAAAGCGTGTCTTATCCCAACGCCAAGGCTCGTCACATAGTGCAACTCGCACGCATGCTGGTGGAAAAGCATGGCGGTGAGGTGCCACAGGCATTCGACGAGCTGATAAAGTTGCCCGGAGTGGGGCGCAAGACAGCCAATGTGATGCAGGCAGTGGCGTTCGGAGAGTCGGCGATGCCGGTCGATACGCATGTCTATCGGGTCAGTCACAGGCTCGGACTCGTACCTGCTTCGGCGAATACGCCGCTCAAAGTGGAGCGCATTCTCGTGGGAAACATTCCGTCAGAGCATCTTGCCGATGCGCACCACTGGTTGCTGCTGCATGGCAGATATGTGTGCACGAGTCGTGCACCGCATTGCGATGAATGCCCGTTTGGCAGTGTTTGCCCCAAGATTCTGGAGAATTCAAAACTTGCATAAATTTATTGTAGGACAGTAAATTAAACGAAAACAATGAATACTGACATTATATTCAGCTTTCTGAAGGACATTGCTGCAAACAACAACCGCGAATGGTTTGCAGAGCACAAAGAAGAGTATTTACAGGCAAGGGAAGAGTTTGAGAAGGGCATGGAGCGTGCCATTGTCCGTATCGGACTCTTCGATGCGAGCGTGTCAGGACTTGAAGTGAAGGATTGCATGTACCGTTTCAACCGCGACACACGCTTCTCGCCCGACAAATCGCCTTACAAACGCCATTTTGGGGCATTCATAAACGCGCATGGAAAGAAGTCGCTCCGTGGCGGATATTACATACATCTGGAACCGGGCAACTCGCTGTTGGCTGCCGGAACCTACTGGCTTCCGACGAATATCCTCACTGCCTGTCGCAACGAGATAATGGGAAACATCGACGATTGGCGCAGGATTGTGGAGAAAAAGAGCTTTGTCTCGCTGTTCGGAAAGCCCGGTGAGGGCAGATGGGGCGATGAAAAGGGCTTCGGAATGGAGCATTTGAAGACTTGTCCGAGTGGTTTTCAGCGCGATTACGAGTTTGTCAGCTATCTGCGCATGAAGGATTATTGCTGCTGGCGGAGTGTGTCCGACGGCTTTTTCGAGGGCGACGGATGGCTTGACGAGATGGCATCGGTGATGAAGGAAGCCAAGCCTATGATGGATTTTATGAATGATGTAATCGACGATTACGAATGATTGCCAACGGGCGCATACAGCTTTACCCAGTCCTGCGGCTCGTTCTGATGCTCGCTTTGGGCATCATTGCGGGCGATGCGTTGTGCCGGTTGTGCCCGGTGTGGTGCTGGTTTGCGGCTGTTGCAGCGGTCATGGTGGTGGCATTGTGCCTACGCAGGCATGCGGTGGCGCAGAGTTGCACGCTTTTGGTGGCTGTATTCCTGTTGGGATGTGCCTTGGTGAATGTGGAGAGACACGGTCTTTCGCCCGTCATCAATGATAGTGTGGAGAGCTATGAGGCGGTGGTTATGACGCCGCCGGTGCAGCGTGGCAAGACAGTGAGGTGCGAAATCCTTGTCAGCAAGGGCCGTCTTGCCGGCCACAGGGTGCGTGCTTCGTTTCTGTGTACGCCCCGCGACGGGCGTGCGGCGGCTCTTCGCGTGGGCGATGGAGTGGTGGCTGCGTCGAAGTTTGAAGTTCCCGTCAGTGGAAAGTCGGTTTCTTCGCATTTCGATTATGCACGTTGGCTACAGGTGCAAGGCGTCAGTTGCACCACGTTTTTGTATTATGACGCATGGAAATGGGATGTGATTGACCTTTCGTCAATATCCGCTTTCAACAAAATAAGGCTTCGTGCGATGCGCTTTCGTGAACGCATTGTAGGGAAATGGTTGCGTGGCACGCTGCCCGACCAGGGTTCTGCGGTGGTTGCCGCAATGACTTTGGGCGACAAGTCGCAGCTTTCTGCGGCTACGAAGCAGGCTTATTCCGTGTCGGGAGCATCGCACATTCTGGCGTTGTCAGGGCTTCATTTAGGAATAATCTGCGCTTTCCTGTCGCTCGTTTTCGTGCGCGGTCGCCAGCGGTGGGCAGGGCAGTTGGTGGTGATAATGTCTTTGTGGACCTACGTTGTCATTGTGGGTATGATGCCAAGCATCGTGCGTTCGGCCACAATGTTCACCTTTTATGCCGCCGCTTCCATGCTGCGCCGTCCGCAACTGTCGCTTAATGCGTGGGCGTTTGCGGCTTTTGTAATACTGATGGTGAGTCCGTTGAGTCTGTGGGATGTTGGTTTTCAGTTGTCGTTCATGGCTGTTGCGGGCATAATGGTGTTATACCGACCGATTTATGGTGTTGTCAATGCTGCCTTGCAAAGTGGAATAATTGCTGTAAGGGTGTTATACCGACCGATTTATGGTGTTGTCAATGCTGAGTGGTTGTTGCGCCATCGGTTGCTGAAATGGGTGTGGGGGCTGACTGTTGTGTCGTTCTCGGCGCAGCTGGCGGTGGCTCCTTTGCTGGCATTCTACTTCGGACGCTTCTCCTGTTATTTCCTTTTAGCCAACCTTGTAGCGGTGCCTTTGGCTGCACTTGTGCTCTATGCGTCGTTGATTGCGGTGCTGTTCACGCCCCTGCCGTGGCTTCAGTCGTGGATTTTGAAGGGTATAAACGTTGTCGCCGGGCTTATGAACGATGCCCTGTCGTGGCTTTCGCGGCTGCCGGGGGCAAGCATTGAGGGCATCAGAATCAATGAGTTTCAGGTGGCGATGCTTTATATTATGCTTGCCTGCATGTATTTTCTCGCCTGTTATGCAGTGCGGCTCTACCGTTCGGCGCATGGCCGTCGGCGCGGACAATACGACTGATTGCCGCTCGTCGGCATCTGCTATATCTTGAAATATTCTTCGAGTTGTGCCTCGGCGCACTGCCCGGTGTTGTCGAGGTCGCTTATTATTCTGCCGTGTTCGAGCAGTGCTATGCGCGACGATATTTCTATTGTGTGCTGCAGATTGTGGCTTGATATGAGAATTGTGGCGTGAGTCTCGTGGTTGTAGTCGGCGAGAGTCTTCTTCAACACGTTCTGACTGCTTGGGTCGAGGAAGTTGAACGGCTCGTCGAGGATGACGAGTTGCGGCCGGTTGAACAACGCCGCGATGATGCCGATTTTCTGTTTGTTGCCGGCAGAGAAGTTGCGTATGTATTTCTGTTGTCCGAGAATTTCTCCGCCCATGAGTTGTTCGAAGTCGGCAAGGCGTGCCGTTCCCTCTTCCTTTGTCATGCCCGAAATCTGCCCGATGAACTCGAAATACTCTTCGGGTGTGAGGAAATCGATGAGGAAACTCGTGTCGATATAGGCTCCGGTGTATTTCTTCCACTCCTCGCTCTGTGCCGGATTGATGCTCTTCGGGGTTTCTTCGCTGCCGGGGCTGCATTCTGTTGTGAACGTGATGCTGCCGCTGTCGGCTTTCAGGAGGTCGAGCATGAGGCGGAAAAGCGTTGTCTTTCCGGCGCCGTTGTTGCCCACCAGACCTATGATTTCGCCGTCGTTGATGCCGAAACCGCTTATATCGACAGCCGTTTTCTGTCCGAATACCTTTGTAAGGTTGTCTATTCTTATTTTCATATATTATGTTCTTTCCAGTGCATGATGCCGTATTGCGTGTGCGAAACGGCTGTTTGCATGGTGTGCGAAGTTATGAATTTTATTTCTAACCTGCAAGTTTCGAGAAATATTTTGTAACTTCGCAGCCACGAAGGCATGCCTGTTGCTTGCCTACGGCAATAAGAAGTATAACGAACAAACATACAGAACAAATATGGGAGCAGGAAAATGGATTGGCGGTTTTCTCGGTTTCATTACCGGTACCGGGCCGCTTGGAGTACTTGCAGGATTTGCATTAGGTTGGCTTTTCGACAAGAGTGTGGAACAGGACAGTGGTGCCGGGGAACGTTCCGGCGGCGGCTACCGTGCCGGTTACGGCACCACCGAGAGCGAACGCCGACAGGGTGAGCGCAATTCGTTTCTGTTTTCGCTTCTCGTTCTCGCGTCGTACATCATCCGTGCGGACGGTAAGGTGATGCACTCGGAGATGGAGTTTGTGCGCAAGTTCCTTCGCGCCAACTTCGGAGAGCGTGCCGTAAGCCAGGGCGAGGAGGTACTGCTGCGCCTCTTTGAGGAACAGAAACGCAGGGGTGATGGCGCATTCCGTGCCGCAATACAGAGTGCATGCGGCGACATGTGTGCCAACATGACCGCTGCACAGCGTCTGCAACTGCTCGACTTCCTCGTCATGATAGCCAAGGCCGACGGCGTCATGGCTCCGCAGGAGGTGGATGCCCTGCGCTTTGTCACGACCGCTCTCGGACTCTCGATGGCCGACCTTGACTCCATGCTCAATCTTGGTGGCGGTGTGACCGACCTTGATGCCGCCTACAAGGTGCTTGGCGTCAGCCCGCAGGCTACCGATGCCGAGGTGAAGGCCGCCTATCGCCAGCTGGCTTTGAAGCATCATCCCGACCGTGTGGCGACGCTGGGCGAGGATGTGCACAAGGCTGCCGAGCGCAAGTTCCAGGAGATAAACGAGGCGAAGGAAACAATATACAGGCACCGCGGCATGAACTGATGCCCGTAGGGCGGAGCGTCAGCCCGGCTGGTGATGAAACTAAAATGCGATACTCCCGGCATTGTAATGTCTTGGGAGTATCGCATTATTGTTTTCCGTCGGCAAGCGGAGTCTTAGCTCAGCTTGGTGTCCGACTCTTCCGATTTCTTTGAAGTGGTCTTGCGTGTGGTGCGCTTGCGCTTTGGCTTCTCCTCGGCAGTGGCAGGCACTTCCTGCTGTACGCCGGCGAGTTCGGGGTCGATCATGATGCGGCCGCAGTATTCGCAGACGATGATTTTCTTGTGCATCTTGATGTCGAGCTGGCGCTGTGGCGGTATTTTGTTGAAGCATCCGCCGCATGCATCGCGCTGCACATAGACGATACCGAGACCGTTGCGTGCGTTCTTGCGTATGCGCTTGAAGCTTGAAAGGAGGCGCGGCTCAATCTTTGCTTCGAGTTCTTTCGACTTGAGCTTGAGTTTTTCTTCCTCTTCGCGTGTCTCCTGCATGATTTCGTCAAGTTCGCTCTTCTTCTCGTCGAGTGCTATCTGGCGGTCGTCGATGAGTCGTTCTGTCTGCTCCATGTCGCGTGTTCTTTCGTCCACCTTGGCGAGAGCTTCCTTGATTTTCTTGTTGCAAAGTTCTATTTCGAGACTCTGGAACTCGATTTCCTTGGTGAGAGTGTCATACTCGCGGTTGTTTCTCACCTCGTCGAGCTGCTTCTTGTAGCGTGCGACGCTGTTCTGTGCTTCGGCGATGTCGTTCTTCTTTGTCCCGATGGCATAGTTGAAGTCGTTTATTTCAGACTGGATTTTCTCAATGCGTGTCTTCAGTCCTGCAATCTCGTCTTCAAGGTCTTGCACTTCGAGTGGCAGCTCGCCGCGCAGTGCACGTTTCTCATCGATAGCCGACAATGTGGTTTGGAGTTGGTAGAGTGCGTTCAGTTTCTCTTCCACCGATAAGTCTGTTGGATCTTTCTTTGCCATAATTAAAAGTAGATTATAGGATTGGTGCAGGTGTCGGTGATATAGCATTTCACGCCCTTGCACTGTTCCTCGATTATTGTTTTGAATATTTCGCTGGTGAATTGTTCGCTCTGGTAGTGGCCAGTCACGGCTATCTGTATCTGCTGTTCGCGTCCGAAGTACTCGTGATAGTGCATCTCTCCTGTGATGAATGCGTCGGCTCCGGCTGCTATCGCGTCGTCGAGGAGGAACGCTCCCGCTCCGCCGCAGATGGCGACGCTTCTTATTCCGCGTCGCAGCAGCTGGTTGCATTGCAGGCATTCCACGCCGAATGTCTTTTTAGTCAGCATCACGAAGTCGTCGGCGGCAACGGGTTCTGCCCATTCGCCTATCACTCCCGAGCCGCACTCGCTGTCGCCCACGGTCTTGGGCTGCATGAAGCGCACATTGGTGAGGCCGAGCTTTTCGGCTATCTTGTAGTTCACTCCACCCTGGGCGTTGTCCATGTTGGTGTGCATCGACGCTATGACGATGTCGTGCTTTACTGCCTTCATCACGATGCGCTGCACATAGTCGTCGCCGGTGATGTGTGAAAGCTTGTGGAAAATGAGCGGATGGTGCGACACGATGAGGTTGCAGCCGAGGCTGATGGCTTCGTCCACCACCTGTTCCGTCACGTCCAGACACAATAATGCCCCTGATACTTCCGCCTCTGTCAGTCCTACTTGCAGGCCGGCATTGTCCCATCCTTCCTGCAAGGGCAAAGGCGCGAATCGTTCAAGGGCTTCAATAACTTCCTTTATACTCACGCTTTTCAGCTTTGTTTAAAAATAAAAATAGTTGTACAAAGTTACTGCTTTTTCGTCGGACTGTGCTATGTGGCTTGTCCGAATTATTCTTTTTTAACTATTGTACCGTGGAAACAGGGTGCTTAACAGCCTCTTTCCACGGCAGGCAGGGCGCATGGCTGTGGCACAGTTGGGTGCGGCTTCGCCGTGTAGTGTCACAGGTCCCAGTCGTCGGCGTTGCATTCCGCCTCCACCTTCCGCTCCACATCGTCGGGCAGAGCGGGGAAGAAGTCGAAGCCGGTGATGCGTTCCACCTCGTCCACGGAGTTGGCGTAGTCGCCTTTGGGACGGTTGCCGTCGGCGTTTTTGTAGATGAATCCTATTGCCTTAGGCGTGCCTTCCATGCACAGCACCACCTTGAAGAAGGCTTCGGGCACCACCACCTTGTTCCTGCCGATGGTCTTGTGCTTTTGCCTGTAGAGTATGGGTCCGCACACGATGTATATCCCTCCATGGCGTTGCCCCCATTTGCGGCAGGCCATCTCCATCTCGTTCCAGTCGCCGCGGTTGAGTTGCGGTGCCTGGGGGCAGGCATTGGTGAACAGGAACGACTGCTCCATTGCCTCGCGGCTCCATTTGTTGTCGCCGGCAGGGCATAGGTGTCCGCGGTCGTATCCCGAACTGCGGTAGTCGGCGTCGGTGGCTCGCGGTTCCGGCACATCGGTGTCTTCGCTGAACTTGATGCCCTTGCGCTGGCAGCTGCCGGTGGTGTGGTCGGCGGTGAGTCGCCACGCCACCCAGTTGGGCAGACGCGTCTCCCGGTTGTACGACACGGTGTAGCCCTCGCGCTTCAATATCTGTTCCGGGATGCCGTTGAGCGGTGCCGGCAGTTCAAGACCGTCTGTCGGGCGGTCGTTATACCCTGTTGCAACCTTTGTTTCTTGCTTGTCAAGGCTTTTCTCTATCTGTTCTATGCCTTGTTTTGCCAACTGCCGTGTGCTGTTGTTGCATGCTGTTGCGGCTGCCAGGACTATTGCTCCGAAGAGCATGAATAGTATGCTTTTGTAGTATTTCATAATGATGTGTTTGTCGTAAGAGAATAAAGTGAAATTCTGTTTGTATTTAATGCTTTTGTAAACAAGCCTTGTTTGAAGCGTAAACAAGCCTTGTTTGATGCATAAAGAAGCCTTCTTTGCTTTGCAAATAAGGCTTCTTTTTATTGGGATGTGTAATTGCTTGAAAATCAGTGCGCTGTTATTATGCTTTCTTTATCCTTCCGTATTCGTCGAGAGAGTAGTGGCGTGCCACGGTGATGCTGACGAGAACGGCGAGGACGGAAGCCGAGAGGGTGGCGAGGAAGAGTAGCAGTTGCAGTGCCACGGCGGTGAATATGCTCTCGCCGCAGAGCATCATCACCCATACTACGACGGGTGCCGCGCTCACGAGCGTCACCGCCATCTGCGACATTCCGGGAATGAGCGACTGCTCAAGGGCGCGCTTCATGAGGTAGTGCAGCGCCTCGCTGTGAGTCGCTCCGTTGCCCAGCAGATAATAGTAGAGGCGGTTGTGGTGGCGCAGTCCCATGCAGTACACCGACATCGCCTTTGCCTGTACGCGCACGATGCCGCCTGTAAGAAGTCCGGCTAACGGCACGAGGCATTTCAACGCTTCGCCACCCGTCGCCTGAAGATTGATGAAGATGAGGCACAGGCTTGTGAGTGTCACCGCCGAGAGCATGCCCGCCAGTATGGGGAGGAAGTAGATGCCGAACTTGATGCGGGCTTTCAGCGTGGCTATCGCTGCCGAGTAGAGCATGAGAAGGAGTGCGAAGGCGATGCTTGCCCACCAACTGCCGCTTGCCGTCACGGCGTAGAGTGCGGCTGCAACAATGCCGAGCTTCAGCAGCATCGTGACCACGGTGTTGGTGAATTGGCGTGTGAGGTTGATGCGGAAAGCCCACATCACATATATGGGGATGATGAGGAAGAGGGCTGCGAGAGCCACTCCGGATGTCGGGATAATCATGCTTTTTATGTGTTAAGATGTATTATTGTGTCGCAGACGGCGAGCAGTTCGGCATCGTCGGTAGCGACGATAGTTGCTGTTTCCTTGAAGCGTGGCGACACGAGATATTCCAGTACGGCGGTGCGCCCGTCGGCATCCTGCAACGAAGTGGGGGAGTGGAGCAGGGCGACGGGGCGTGCGAACATTCCGACGATGGAGAGCATGATGCGCTGAGCGGTGGCGGGACTGATGTCGCCGAAGGTCATGTCGTGACAGGCGGCGTCGATATTGAGAGCCTTCCATTCGTCAAGCAGGGCTTTCTTTGAGTATATGCAGTCGGAGTTGGAGTCGAGACTCAGCAGCTGGCGCACCAGCTGTTCCACAGTAATGCTTTCCGTTCCGGCCTCCAGAGGCATGTAGCTTGTCTGGTTTCTGAAGTAGTGTGCCGTCTGTGCCACAAGCGGTTCGCCGTCGATGCACACCCATCCCGCTTTGAGCGGCACGAGTCCGTACAGCGTTTCAAGCACGGTCTGCTTGTCGCTGTCGTCGCCTCCAGTGATTGTCACACGCTTGCCGCTGTCGGCAATAAAGGAAATGCCGGTGGCTGTTTCCCGTTCTTCTGACGCTATTGTCGCGCCATACATTTCAATCATATATCGGTAATGTGTCGTTTTCCGCATTCCATTTCTTCATGGCTCGTCGTGTTGCCATTGTGGAAATGCCTTGCAAACTTACATATATTTTTCTGAAATGCAGAATGTATTGCCGTATTTTTGTTGTTTCCGAAAAAATGATGTATCTTTGTGGCAGCGGAATTTTGGTGCAAACCATATTCTGTTACATTTTTGAAAAATAAAGCATTCGCTATTATTTCGCGTTTAGCCAAGAGCCTCGGAAACTCATTTGGAATAACAAGCACGGAAATAATATGTGACAGGTGGCTCGTATATGTATATGAAGCCTCTGGTCTGTTGATAAGAGCAATGCACACGTTAAGGCGTGGTGCATTCTTATAACAGACCGGGGCTCCATCCGACGCCGCCTCGTGCTAAACGCGATAAGGATAGCATCACGCTATTTTTGTTGCGCTTTTGCGGATTGATAGTTGATTGCCTGAATGTTTAACACTATCAATCTGATTTTATGGCAAACAAAAATCTCAATGCCGCAAAAGTGGCTAAGAAAGATGAATTCTACACGCAGTTGTCTGATATTGAGCGCGAATTGCAGCATTATTGGCAACACTTCAAGGGCAAAACGATTTTATGTAATTGTGATGACCCATACGAAAGTAATTTTTTCAAATACTTTGCACTCAGATTTAACCAACTTGGTTTGAAAAAACTGATATGCACCTGTTATAACGGTTCGCCGGTGCAAGGTAAAGAATTGATTCTGCATTTTGATGGCTTTGATGATGAACCAACTAAGGTTGCATACAAAGTGGAAATTACAGAAGTGAAAGATATAAATGGAGACGGTGCTGTCGATTTGTCGGATGTACGCTATCTTTTGCAGAACGACAAGAATGTCATGTCCGTGTTGGAGACAGGCGATTTCCGTTCGCGTGAATGTATAGAACTTTTGCAAGAAGCAGATGTTGTAGTTACCAACCCTCCTTTCTCGTTATTTCGTGAATATATTGGGCAATTGATGGAATACAACAAGAAGTTCTTGATTGTTGGAAGGCAAATGAATATCACATATAAAGAGTTTTTTCCATTGATTAAAGAAAATAAGGTATGGTTAGGATATGGTTTTAAAGGTGCTGCGGCTCATTTCCTTTCACCTTACGAAGATGTGGCTATCGCTGCTGACCATAGAAAAGGAATGGTTCGGGTATCGGGTGTTACATGGTTTACTAATTTGGAAATACCTAAGCGTAATGAGGAGCTGGATTTAGTAAGCCATTTTTCTCAAGAAGAATTTCCAAAATATGATAATTATGATGCCATAGATGTGAGTCGAACTCAAAATATTCCTTTTGATTATGATGGTATAATGGGAGTGCCTTTGACATTCTTGGATAAATATTGTCCAAGTCAATTTGAAATAATTTGGCAAGCAAGTGGAAATACACGAGCATCCGCTCCGAAAGAAGTATTGAATTTAATTGGTTATAAAATTCATCCGGAAGACAGGGGAGGATGTGCTGTTGTCAAAGGTAAACGCCAGTTTACGAGAATATTAATAAAACGCAAAAAGAAGAATTAAATAATTATGCCTTATGATGACAATCAGACAAATAGAAGTAACCGTTGGCGAAATTACCAATGGTTATATTAATAATGAAGAACAGGGGGTGAGAGGATATGGAGGATTGCTGGATATTCGACCGCCATATCAGCGTGAATTCATTTACGATGAAAAGGAGCAAAAGGCTGTAATAACCACTGTGCTGAATGGTTATCCTCTTAATGTGATGTATTGGGTGAAGAGAAGTGAAGATGCGGAGTGCCCGTATGAGGTAATGGATGGGCAACAGCGTACCCTTTCATTGTGCGAATATGTGGCTGGAAAGTTTTCATACGAGTTTAAAAATTTCTTCAATCTGACTGATGATATTAAAGAAAAAATCCTTAATTATAAGCTGACGGTATATGTATGTGAGGGTGAAGCTTCAGAGAAGTTGGAATGGTTTAAGACAATCAATATTGCAGGCAAACCACTCAATGAACAGGAAATTCACAATGCTGTATATGCAGGACCTTTTGTGAGTGATGCAAAACGGCATTTTTCTAAAAATAAATGTGGAGCATACCGGTTGGGAAAAGATTTGCTGAATGGTGTTGCCAATCGCCAAGACTATCTGCGAACGGCATTGGAATGGATTGTAGAACACGAGACACGTTGTGGTAAAAGACAGTCGGCAGTGGGATATATGGCTGTTCACCAGCATGACCCGAATGCAAACAATCTTTGGACTTATTTTCAGAATGTGTTGAATTGGGCAATTACAAACTTTGATATGAAGAAGTTTCGTAAAATAATGAAAGGCTTGAATTGGGCTTATTATTATGACAAATTCCATGAACAAACACTTGATGTAGAAGCATTGGGAAAGCGGATTTCTACCTTGATGAAAGATAGTGAAATACAAAAACCACAAGGCATTATTCCGTATGTATTGACAGGAGATGAGCGTTGTCTCAATCTTCGTGCTTTTCCTGAAGACATAAAACTTGCTGTATGGGAAAAACAAAATCATCTTTGTGCCATTTGCGGAAATGAATTTGATTATGACTTTATGGAGGGCGATCACATCACACCTTGGAAAGAACATGGAAAAACAGTGATGGAGAATTGTCAGATGCTTTGCCGTGAATGCAATAGAAGAAAAGGGTCTAAGTAAAGTAGGCTGGTTTTGTAAAAGTTTATTGCTGTCCGATAAAAACTTTTAGCTACGGGTTCCGCGAAGCGGGACCTCTATGCGAAACCCACTGC
>OLFV01001486.1_pt1 | contig 21957 bp, 18 predicted proteins | sample 1605551 | NCBI WGS metagenome assembly OLFV01 (sample SAMEA3888922, study PRJEB22519) | human gut metagenome | biome: human gut; feature: human-associated habitat; material: faeces | place: Denmark | collected 2011
TAGGAGTTGTCCTAAACACTGGCGTGACGTCGCTGTGAATTTTTCGAACAACCTGAATGTTGACATTTTGTGGATATTGCTGATTGTCAATTGATTGCAGGAGTTTGTGAAAGCCAGGTTACCCATTTTTTCATGCAACCTGGCTTTGGCTTTAATTGCCAATGTGCTATGTATCAATGTTTTATACTATTCGTGCAAATGCAGGTTGTTCTACTTTTGTCCTAACTACTTGTTGTTAAATTTCGGTAAACTTTTTTCAGGACGATACATTAGGCGCAGCGCGTAAAGCGTTGATACTCAGCAAAATAGCCACTTTCAGAGTTGCAAAAACACCAACTCTGAAAGTGGCTTAGCTATTGATAATCAGAGGATTACGCGTTGCACCCCAACATCACCGTTCTCCACCATATTTCAAGTCACCGTTCTCTGGAGCATTACACGTCAAAGTTCTCCACCATATTTCACATCACCGTTCTCTAGATCATTCCACACCACCGTTCCCCGCCACATTCCGCATCAAACGTTCTCCGGAGCGCGAAGATATAGTTTCAGTATAGAAGCAGTGGCCGGAGTAACCATTACAGACTCATCGACACGGAAAAAGAACCGACCGGAAACGTAGCCGCAGACGCCGGCCACCCGCACGCCGCGAACCGCATCAGTGCCAATGTTATCCGCCACTCTCTTCGAAGCTTCACTATCCGAAACATCACTGGACGAGCCTCCACGCCCCGCCACCTCGCCTGCCGAACCGGGCAGGACAATGACCAGAGCACGGGACTTTTCTTCAATGTTCATTTTCAGACCTGTAAAGATATCGCTGAGCTTTTTCTTGCCATTGAGCCCGACAGGACGCATCCAGTCCCCATTTTGCCAACCGCGCAACAAGAACGGTAAGGTCAATGCTTCTGACGAAAATGCCGCAATCCCCTCTCGGGCCAATGACTTGGCATCCGCTACCGGGTCAGTTCCTGCTTCGGAAACAGAGACATTGACACGAAAATCATCGAAAACATATTCGCCGGTCGTGCGGACCACCGAGCAGGCCTCGTTCTCGTTTATCACTGGTCTGCCGGTCATCAACATGCCGCGTGACCTGCGGGCAGAGCCTCGTCCGACCAATCCGCTGCATGACAAGCCGGACCCAACAAAAGAGGACGTGATTGACGCCGAACCTCGTCCGGCCAATCCGAAGCACTCCCCCAAGCCGTGATTCTCCGACGCAACCGGTGAAGATTCTCCGCCCTGCTTACCAACCTGAACACCTCCCTGAGTACCTCCCTGCTCATCAACTTGAGCACCTCCCGGAGCACCGCCCTGCTCATCAACTTGAGCACCGTTCTGCGTACCTCCCCACTTACCAACTATCACACTGCCCCGCTTATCTCCCTGCACACCGACAGGCGTACCAACCGTCATACCACCCCGCAGATCACCCTGCAGATTAGCCATATTCCCATGAACATCAGCGCGTTCACTTACGACAGGACTGTCTGACACTACCCGAGCGGCCTTTCTGACGATCAGGCACTCCCCTGCCGTAATAAGCTCGTAGCCCGGCGCCTCGAAGACCTTACCGGAAAACGTTTTGCCGCTTTCAAGCAGACGCACCACCGGTTCGAGAAGCCTGTCCCTGAAGCCATACATTTCCAACAGCTTGTACAGCACATATTTATAATGCTTCAGATGACAAAGCCTTACTGCATTGATGCGAAGCAGGTCATCCTTTCCGGCAGGCTCGCAGACACTCTCCCGCACAGAAATGAAATAATCATCCGCAATCTCCTGCACCTCGGAAAACGCATTCATCTCCCGGGCAAAAGTCGTCAGGAACGACGGATTCAGACTCTCAAAAACAGGGAAGACAAGATGCCTTATACGGTTCCTCTTATAGACAGTTTCCGCATTGGTCCTGTCATCATGATACTCCAGAGAGTTTGCAGCCACATATTCCTCAATCTGTTTACGACTGAAAGACAACATAGGCCTCAACAGGCGCACACCTGACAATTCATCCCTGGTCACAGGAACTACGGATTCCACCTGCATACCGGTAATTCCGCGCAGTCCTGTCCCACGCAAAAGATTCAGAATCAATGTCTCAGCATTGTCATTTGCATTGTGCGCGACAGCCACTCCATAGTATCCATTATCCTTGCACAACGACGCGAACCAGTCATATCTGAGTTCTCTCGCAGCCATTTCAATACTGACACTATGGGACGAAGCGTACTGCTCCGTATCGAAATCCGCCTTATGGTAACGCACACCGTTCCGCCCGCACCAGGCAGCCACAAGCGCCTCGTCCGAATCACTGTCTTCACCACGGAGATGAAAATTGCAGTGCGCCACAGCAAACATCCTCCCTACGGAACTATTCAGGAACAATGAAGTAAGGCATATGGAATCAATGCCCCCGCTTACTGCAAGAAGGGCTGTTTCCTTTTCCGGAACCAGCCCCACTATCGTTCTGTCAAATGATTTCTGAATCATCATATTGCCTATTACCTCGGTCTTGAAGCGATCGTATATGAGAAGCCGAATGCCAATGACTCCTTGAACTGTATCGCCTTACGTCCTTCAGGATACTTCTTCAATGTCTTCTCAGTCTTCACAAGCACCTTGTCGTCATAGATGAGGTTGGTAGTCACTGTCAATGAAAAATACTTGGCGATTTGCCAGTCAAACCTGTTATCCCAGTTCACACGGATATTCTGCGGCTTGTCGAGATAGTCAGAGAACAGCACCAACTGTGAAGTATATTTGAAATTGTCATTGATCTGAAGCTTTCCATCGATCTTTATCTGCGCACCGAACTCGAATCTTGCCGAACGATAAGCTTCACCGGAAGTCTTGGCAGCGACAAAGGCCTCGTAACGTGCTTTCTCATCCCCTACCAGAGCAGCTGCATCAGCACTGGAAAGCGCATCCAGACTCTCGTATTTCTTCTTGAGTTCCATACTGTAGGACTTCCTCAGGCTCTCATCCGTAACGACCACGAAACCTCCGGTAAGAGGAGCGACATTGACAGTAAGCCATTTGGTAGGAACCCAGTCAATACCGAGCGCGATGTTGGTATAGGCAGGAGCGAAGAAACCGGATTTGAGCTTCCTGCTCTGCTTCCAGTCGGACTTGCCAGGCTCCCAATCGTCAGCAGCACCGGCAGGCTTGGACGGCATAGGATAATTGTAACTGTTCGAGAACTGTGACTTGAAGTTGAACTGAGCGGAATAGTTCAATGTCTGCAAAGCCTTGTAGCCGAACTTGCCCTCATAATACATACGGTCATCGCTCTTCTGTATGAACGGCTTGTCCTCAGAATACAGGAAACCGTAATCGAGCTGAAGTCGGTTGTTGAAGAACAGGTCTTTCTTCTTGTAGTTAGCATTCGCGTCAATGAAGGACTTCAGGGTCACGTTGTTATAACCGCCGGCAGCCCAGTTCGTCAGACTTGTCTGTCCGAAATCCAGTTTCGTAAGAAGGGAATTCGTCCAATATCTCGGTTTAGGTGTCTTGACTACAGCTTCAGGAGCGCCCGCAATCGCCTTGGCAGCCTCTTCAGCAGCCTTTTGCGCATCAGCGACATCCTGTGCATATACAGATGTAAATGCCAATGCGGACAAGCACATCAAAAGGATTCTCTTCCTCATAAAATATTCACTAATAAGCGATTGCAAATACAACTCTCTCGTGTGAAGGCTTGCCGGAATAGATATCCGTGCCCTCTTCCTTACATACGACGCTATCTACAGGAATACATCTGATGGTAGCCTTGGTTTCATCCTTGATCTTCTGCTCAGTCTCGGCAGTACCGTCCCAGTGGCAGAGCAGGAACTTGCCCTGAGTGATCTTCTCCTTGAACTCCTCCCAGGAATCACATTTCTCGATACGAGAGTTTCTGAAATCCAATGCCTTCTGATAGATATTGTTCTGAATATCCACGAGCAGGTCCTCGATATACTTGTCAATGCCCTCCAGCGAAACTGTCTTCTTCTCAAGTGTATCGCGGCGGTGTACCTCCACCGTATCATTCTGCAGGTCACGTGCACCGAGGGCAAGCCTTACAGGCACTCCCTTGAGTTCCCATTCAGCGAACTTGAAGCCCGGACGCAATGTGTCACGGTCATCGATCTTCACAGTATGTCCGGCAGCCTCGAGAGCCTTCTTGATTTCATTCATCTTGTCGAGAACAGCATTGTGCTCCTCCTCGCTTCTGTAGATAGGAACCATCACCACTTCAATCGGAGCCAGAGCCGGAGGGAGAACCAGACCGTTGTCATCGCCGTGAGCCATGATGAGCGCACCCATAAGACGGGTGGAAACGCCCCAGGATGTAGCCCACACATACTGCTGCTTGCCTTCCTTGTCGGTGTACTGCACATCGAACGACTTGGCGAAGTTCTGGCCGAGGAAATGTGAAGTACCTGACTGCAGAGCCTTTCCGTCCTGCATCATCGCCTCGATAGTGAGGGTATCCAATGCGCCGGCGAATCTCTCGTTAGGACTCTTGTGGCCTACAATGACCGGGAGAGCCAGATAGTTGCGGGCAAAGTCAGCATAGACATGGACCATCTTCACTGCCTCTTCCTGAGCCTCCTGTGATGTAGCGTGAGCCGTGTGGCCTTCCTGCCAGAGAAACTCTGCGGTACGGAGGAACAGACGGGTACGCATCTCCCATCTGACGACATTGGCCCACTGGTTGCACATGATAGGAAGATCCCTCCATGATTTGATCCAGTTCTTGTATGTACTCCAGATAATGGTCTCGGATGTCGGACGCACTATCAGTTCTTCTTCAAGTTTCGATGACGGATCCACTACCACGCCATTGCCTTCAGGGTCATTCATGAGCCTGTGATGTGTCACTACCGCACATTCCTTCGCAAAGCCTGCGACATGCTCAGCCTCACGACTGAAGAAAGACTTGGGAATGAACAACGGGAAATAAGCATTGACTGCGCCTGTTTCCTTGAATTTCGAGTCCAGCACGTGCTGCATCTTTTCCCATATAGCATAGCCATAAGGCTTGATTACCATACATCCCCTTACAGGTGACTGCTCTGCAAGGTCCGCTTTAACTACCAGGTCGTTATACCACTGAGAGTAGTTGTCTGACCTTTTGGTTATCTGATCTGCCATCTTTTGTTAGTTTATTTTTTGGTTTCTTTATGCAATAACATTCATATATTTGCATTTAACATGCGAGCATCGGCGAGGTATGAATATTGCAGACATACCATCGCTGCAATGCAGCGCACAAAGATACAAATTATTTATATAACTAGGAGGTCCGATTATGAAAACAAACATCTTGGTTCTTTCCGGAGCATTCCTGGCATTGGCCAGTTGCGGTTCCGCGTCGCAATACGCTTCAAGCCAGCAATATCAGGACGGATTCTACAGCAGACCTGCTAAAACCGAAACTAAAGCGGATGTTCTTGCGTCCCGCAACAAAGTAAACGAACTCGTAAAGGAGACGGAGAACTCGACATTATTCCTCAAGGCAGGAGAAACAGACACGCTGTTCATTCCGGAAAACACTTCAGCCACATTGAAGTTCAACAAACAGGACAACAGCACCGTAGTCACTGTCACCAACACACCTGCATATTCACTGTACCCTGACGGATTCGCAGCAGGATATGCGGCAGGATGGGCATCATCATATTGGCCTGGAACATATTGGGGCTCATGGTATTACCGCCCTTATTGGTCCAGCTGGTACTGGGGAGCGAATCCGTGGTATTACTCAAGCAGCATCTGGTGGGATGACTGGTATTGGGGAGACCCGTGGTACAATCCTTGGTATTGGGGCAGACCTGTATATTACGGCTGGGGCTACAGCTGGTACCACGACCCGTGGTATTACCATCACCATCATTATTACCATGACCACTGGTGCGGTCCTTGGTACGACCATGGCTTCGGACACGGAAGGGACAGTTACTACTATGGCAACAGAGGCCTGACCGAAAGCAGCAGAGGAAACGGAATGGGCGTAGCATCTTCCACAGTCAGAAGAAATGCCGGCTCGTCATCATCAGTCAGGAGAGCCTCCGGCACAGCGACAACATCGACAAGAGGCAATGACATGTCAATGACTTCTGTCAGAAGGGTTTCAGCGTCCGGAGTACGCACATCCAGCGGTTCGGCAAACAGCCAGGCTGTACGCAGCGCATCGTCCAGCCAGTCGATCCGCACAAGTTCTTCCGCAGGACAGGCGGTAAGAAGTTCAGCTTCGGGCCAGACTGTACGCAGCAGCTCAAGCCAGGCGGTACGCAGCGCGGCTTCCGGACAGTCCGTCCGCACGAGCACCTCAGGCAACACCGCTTACAGAACGTCCGGCACATCCGGAGTAAGGTCAGCCGGCACGTTTTCAAGTGCTTCCTCATCTAACAGGACAGCATCCGCACCTGCTTACAGAAGGGCCGCCACAAGCCATTCTTCCGGTCAGTCATCAGGCTCAAGCTACAGGAGTTCATCTTCTTACGGAAATTCCGGCAGCTCCTACAACTATGGCAGCGGAAATTCAGGCTCCTCATACAGAAGCTCGTCAAGCAGCTCCTCATACAGGAGTTCTTCCAGCAGTTCGTCATACCGCAGCTCGTCAAGCAGTTCATACAACAGCGGTTCCTCATACCGCAGTTCATCCAGCGGCTTCTCAGGCGGAGGATATTCCGGTGGAGCATCCCGTTCGAGCGGAAGTAGCGGCGGCAGTGTAAGAAGAAGATAATTTAGAAACCTGAAATAGATATGAAGATGAAAAAGATTATTCCGTTGACGCTGCTTGCGGCTGTCTCGGTCAATGCTGCGGCTCAGAACGTCCAGGACGCTCTGAGATTCAGCGAGAACAATTACTACGGTACAGCGCGCTCCATCTCCATGGGCAATGCGTTCACCGCACTGGGAGGAGATCTGGGTTCCATAAACCTCAACCCTGCCGGCTCGGCCGTGAACAGCTTTTCACAGGTCACGTTCACCCCGAACGTCAGCATCGTGTCCACCACTAGCGATTACAATGCAATGCCTTCACAGTCAACGGCATACGGCAGCACCCTGAACAACAGTTCAGCCAGGTTCACACTGCCTAATGTCGGTTTCACCCTCAATTTCGACACCAACGCCAGACGCGGTCTGAAAAGAGTGACATTCGGATTCATTGCCAATGCCACAGCAAACTACCTTGACGACATGGCGGCAGGCGGACGAAACACAGCCACATCATATGCAGGCTCATTGGCTTCGATGATGACCGGCGTGAACTCCAGCCTCCTGAACGGGGAAAACGGATATTACGGCAATGCCAATGTTCCATGGAATCAGGTAACCGGCTGGCAGTCCGGAATGGTATCCACCTATGGCTCGGCAAATGACAAGTACATAGGCGCGACCGAGAAACTCATTGACGACGGAAAAGGCGGACAGACCATTCAGCTCGCTGACGCCATCGACCAGCTTTACGGACGCAGGTCCCACGGCAACAAGTATGATCTGCTGTTCAATGTCGGCCTCAACATTTCTGACAGGGTTTATATCGGAGGAAACTTGGGTATCGTGTCAATGGACTATACCAGAAACGAGTACTTAAAGGAAATCGCAGTGGATCCGGACAAATTCGGCGTCGAATTCGACAACGGTTCCGGCGGCGTTTCCAAGACATATTTCAACAGCCTGAGATACAGAGACTCATACGACATGCAGGGCGGAGGCGTCTATGCCAAATTCGGTATAATCGCTGTCCCTATCGACGGGCTCCGCATAGGTGCGGCTATCCAGACTCCTACGGCAAACTGGATAACGGAACATTGGCAGCACGCCGGAGAGACATGGTACCAGAGCAATGTGTTCGATGCCAATGCGACATCTCCTAAGGGTGAATACAAATACAAATTCGTATCACCGTTCAGAGCTAATTTCGGTGTAGCCTACACATTCGGCGGTTGGGGTCTTGTCAGTGCCGACTATGAGATCTGCGACTACAGCACGATGAAATTCAAGGAAACCGACACCAATGACAACACCGTTTTCGACAATGGCGTAAACCGCGACATCAAGAACTTCACCGGAGCAGCACATGCATTGAGACTCGGTGCTGAAGTCAAACCTGTTCCGCAGTTCGCTATAAGGGCAGGCTACAACTTCACTTCCTCGCCGGAGAGATATATTGACGACCTCACCGGCAAGAAGATGACTCCTAAGGCCTACAAGCACTCGCTTGCTGCCGGAGTGGGATATTCATCCAAAGGTTCATTCTTCTGCGACCTCGCTTTCAGATGGACAAAGAACCCTTACGAGTACGTATATCCTTATGACTCCTACATTGACGGTGAATTGTCCCCTGAAATCAGGAACAGAGCAAGGTTCTACGATGTAGTCGCCACCTTCGGATGGAGATTCTAAAATGGTTCGGGGATTTATTTCAGCCTCTTGAGGTAAGAGATGGAATCCGGACCTTCATTGAACAACAGGTCCATGACGGACAAATCTGATATGAAGCCATACTTCAGGGAAAAGACCTGCCAGTATGGCTTTTTCAGTCCCAGACGCTCAAGTATGTCATTCTGCCGCTTCGGGTGGATTACACCACGCAGGTCCCGGCCATACACCGTGCTGCCATGCGGCGTAAACTCCTCCGTGAAACGGATGTCCGCCTCTATACCAGTCTTCTTCAGGAAGAAGCGGAGCAGGTCAATGTTCAGGTCGAAAAGGAATTCGTGTTGCCTGTCCAGAATGGCGAACAGATCGTCCTTGTAATAGTCAAACCACGGAGAAGATTCGTAGGCGGACACGATAGCCCGCTTCATCCTCATCAGCCACGGCTTGCTCCAGTCGATTCTCAGTTTCCTGACAGGAAGCGCATAAGTGCCGTTTTCATGCACAATCGGCACGGAAAGAGCCTCCACGCCACCTGCAGCATATATCCGGCAACGGTTGCGGTATGTCTGTTTCTGATAGTTCTCACAGGCCTCTATATAGACAATTGCCGGTACATACGAATTTACCCCGTCAGATGACAGGGTAAACTCTTCAGCTATTGCCGCCATATAGGATACAGGCGGAAAGAAAGCCATGTCCAAAAGCATTGACATAACTAGTCGATATCGCCTTTCTCTCCGGATGTATTGGCTCTTACGATACCACGCTTGGAAGAACGGATGAAGTTCAATATGGTGGTCTTCTCCTCTGAATCAGGGAAACCGGCCTCAACCTTGGCGCAGCCGTCAGAGATATTATAGCCCTGGAAATAGATGGTATCGTAGATATCCTTGATATTTCTTACAGTCTCTGCCGAGAATCCTCTTCTGCGGAGTCCGACGATGTTCACACCGGCATAGCAGATAGGATCACGGCCGCACATTGCGTAAGGAGGGATGTCCTTGTTGATCTTGGACATGCCGCCGACCATCGCGTGGCAGCCGACCTTGGTGAACTGATGCGCTTTCGCACCACCACCGATGATGGCCCAGTCATCTACCTCTGTTTCTCCGGCGATGCCGACGTAACTTACAAGGATACAGTGATTTCCGACCTGACAGTCATGAGCTATATGTACATAGGACATGATCAGAGTATTGCTGCCGACCTTGGTAATGCCCTTGCCGCTTGCCTTGGTTCCACGGTTGATGGTCACGCACTCACGTATAGTAACATTGTCACCGATCTCCACATGGGTAACCTCACCTTCGAACTTGAGGTCCTGAGGCACTGCGCCTACGACAGCTCCCGGATACACTTCGCAATTCTTGCCCATTTTCACATAAGGGAAAATGACTGCGTGAGGATGTATCTTGCAACCGTCGCCAATCTGTACATTCTCATCAATGAATGCGTAAGGTCCTACTTCTACATTGTCACCGAGTACGGCCTTAGGACTTACTGTAGCCAATGGATGTATCTTATTCATAGTTTATTTGGTTTTATTCAGGAGGGCTCTCAGAGCCTTCGCAGCATTAGTATTTATCGTGTGTCCAGGTTTGAAAGCGGTGATTTCAGCATTGAGATAACCGCCTGCAAGCCTCATGTCTCCTATCATGTCCAGAAGTTTGTGACGGCCGCATTCGTTCGGAAAATGCAGTTTCAGATTGCTCAGATAGCCTTCCGGGGTAACTCCCAGCTTAGGCTGGTTGAACAGGTCTGCCATACGTCCCACCTGCTCGTCAGTAACCGGATGCTCCACAATCACGATGGCATTGTCCACATCGCCTCCCTTCACCAGGTTGTTCGCCAGGAGGAACTCAACCTCATGGAAGAACACGAAGGTGCGGCAAGGGCCGATTTCAGAAGCATAATCCTTGGACAAGTCCCATGCGGCAGACTGTACGCCGAGCACTCTGGAATTGAAATCCACCGTAATATCGTAGGAAGGAGCGGCTGCAGGTTTGATTTTCACCCAGGAGCCTGTCTTCTCGTCCTTGATTTCTATTTCATCAGGAATGTCAATGAACTGTCTATCAGCATCCTGCTCGACCAGACCGGCCTCAGAAAAGGCCTTTACATACGGCTGGGCGCTGCCGTCCAGAATAGGGACCTCGACATTGTTCAGCTCGACTACGGCATTGTCAATGCCCATTCCGGTCAATGCCGACATCAGATGCTCTATCGTGGAAACTGAAGCTTCTCCTTCAGATATGGTAGTACTCCTCGCCGTGCTGGATACGTTCTCGGCCAATGCCCTGACTACGGCTCCCTCTCCAAGGTCTGTTCTTCTGAAAACAATTCCCGTATTCTCCGGAGCGGGATTTACCGTCATCTCAGCAATTCTTCCAGTATGAAGACCTTTTCCCTGGAAACTGCAGGAGGCTTTAAGTGTTTTTTGCTTCATCAAATTATCTTTTAATCACGCAAATATACTAATTATTCTTTTCCCTGCTGACGGAATATAGCATAACTGCGCATATAGTTCTTTATAGGAATGGCTGGTGAACCCAAGAGCACCTGACCTGATTTCTTCACATTGCCGATAACGCCGGCCTGAGCCGCAATAGTCGTATTGTCAGCTATTTCAATGTGTCCTGCGATACCTACCTGGCCTGCCAGAATACAGTTCTTGCCTATTTTTGCCGAACCGGCGATGCCGCACTGCGCAGCCATAACGGTATTGTCACCGATTACGACATTGTGCGCAATCTGGCAGAGGTTGTCGATTTTCACGCCGTTGCCGATGATGGTGGACTCCATCTCGGACTTGTCGATGGTGGTACCGGCTCCGATCTCCACATTGTTGCCGATAATCACATTGCCGATGTGCTCGATCTTCTCCCAGGTGCCGTCAGGCTGAGGCGCATTTCCGAATCCGTCCGAGCCTATCACAGCGTTTGAATGGATGATGACATTGTCACCGATGACCATTCCCGGATAGATGCTTACGCCAGGGTAAATGATGCAGTGTGAACCGATTACGGTATTGTCACCGATATATACGTTTTCGTATATCTTGGTATAGTCTCCGATGACAGCGTGATGTCCTACGTAGGAATGGCTGCCGAGATATACCTTCTTACCGAACTTGGTGGTGAGGAACCAGGATGAGCGGAAGCCCCTGTGTCTGCGGTCCGTACGCTTCTGGGTAGCCACATACTTGAGAAGTTCCGCAACCGCCGTGTACGCATCAGCAACACGGATCATGGTGCAGCTGACTTTTTCCTTAGGCTCGAATGTGGAATTCACAAGCAGGATGCTGGCCTTGCAGGTATATACATAATGTTCATACTTAGGATTTGCATAGAAGCACAATTGACCTGATTTTCCGTGCTCTATCTTGGCGAATGAAGTCACCTTCACTTCCGGGTCCCCGTCCACGGTTCCCCTCAAAACTTTGGCCAGCTGTTTGGCTGAAAATTCCATATTCTCAAACTATTTTATTCAACGTATTTCACATACCAAATCCGGTACGACGCAACATCTGCTTTGCAAAGTAAACACATTTACATTACTTTAGCAAGAAAATCGCGTTGTACATATTTTTTAAGGAAATTCGGTTATTATGGAAATTTTGATTACCTTTGCAAAGTGAGATGAGATAGGGGACGGATGCGTCTCCTATCTTTTTTTAAGAAAGCTTAGAATAATATGATAAGTAAAGAGCTGATTTACAAAGAGATGACTAAGACAGTGGAAGCGCGTGGATGTTTCATTACCGATGTTTCCATCAGCAGGGACAATGACATTGTCATAGCCATTGAATCGGAAAACGGCACTGTGGAAATGGATGACTGCATCGCGGTAAATGACAGTTTTCTCTCGATTTTCGACCAGGAAAAGGAAGACTATTCACTTACTGTGACTTCTGCAGGGCTTGACCAGCCGTTCAAGATTCTCAAGCAGTACATCAAGGCTGTCGGTTCCAAAGTTGAGACATTGACAAGAGACGGAAAGAAACTTGTCGGAACACTGGAAAGCGCTGACGAGAAAGGCTTTACGCTTGCCTACGATGTAAAGGAGGCTGTCCCTGGAAAGAAAAAGAAGGAGCTTGTCAGACACGTGGACACTTTCGCTTACGAGGACGTGAACAGCGTCACTCCGCACATTGAATTCGAATAGAAAAAATATAAAAAAACAATAACTGTTATGGAAGAAGAAAAGCTCGACCTCAAGGCAGCCTTCGCGCTGTTCAAGGACGAAAAACACATTGACCGCCCGGTGATGATGGGTGTGCTGAAGGATGTGTTCATGACCCAATTGGCAAAGACTTTCGGCTCTGCTGACAATTTCGACGTCATCATCAATGTCGATAAGGGAGACTGTGAGATCTACCAGAACCTCGAAGTGGTGGAGAACGTGGAGAATCCCAACACTCAGATTGCACTTGCAGAAGTGAACAAGAACGGAGACGACTACGAACTCGGCGAGACCTTCACCAGAAAAGTGGAGCTCAAGGATTTCGGAAGACGAGGCATCCTCAATATCAGACAGAACCTTCAGGGAAGGATCATGGATATAGAGAAGGCCAACCTCTATAACAAGTACACTGACAAGATCGGTGAGATTTTCACCGGAGAGATTTACCAGACATGGGCAAAAGAGGTGCTTATCCTCGATGAGGACGGAAATGAGCTCAGACTGCCTAAGTCAGAGCAGATTCCGGGTGAGCATTTCAAGAAGAACGACACTGTACGCGCCATCATCAAGAGCGTGGAGATGAAGAACAACACGACTCCTTACATTGTCCTTTCCAGAACCTCAAACGAATTCCTCAAGAAGCTTTTCGAGCAGGAAGTTCCGGAAATCTATGACGGACTCATCACCATAAAGAAGGTAGTCCGCATACCTGGCGAAAGGGCCAAGGTCGCTGTGGAGTCCTATGATGACAGAATCGATCCTATCGGAGCCTGCATCGGTGTCAAGGGTGCACGTATCATCGGTATCGTAAGGGAATTGAGAAACGAGAACATCGACGTTCTCCAGTGGACCAACAATACCCAGCTCCTCATCCAGAGGGCATTGAACCCGGCGAAGATTTCATCTATCGACATGGGTACGGACGAGAACGACAAGATCAAGGTATTCATGCTTCCTGACGAGGTAAAGAAGGGTATCGGTAAGGGCGGATGCAACATCAAGCTCGCCGGAATGCTTGTTGACCGCGAAATCGAGGTATGGCGTGAGGTGCCTAAGGAAGACGAGGCTGAGGACGATGAGGACGTACTCCTCACTGAGTTCAGCAACGAAATCGACCCATGGGTCATCGAAAGGCTGCAGTCCATCGGATGTGATACGGCCAAGAGCGTACTGGCTCTGGATCCTGAGGACATCGCCAAGCGCGCTGACCTGGAAGACGAGACCGTGGAGGATGTGATGAACATTCTGCGCGCTGAATTTGAAGAAGAATAGTTAAATAAAAGGGGTTTATATGGCAGAAATCAGACTAAACAAACTGACAAGAGAATTCAATGTGGGACTTCAGACATTGGTGGATTTCCTGAAAGCGAAAGGCGCCGATGTCGAGATGAATCCGAATGCCAAGGTGTCGGACGAGTTCATTCCTGAGCTTCAGAAGGCCTTCGGCGGGGATGCCAAGGCGAAGGACGAGTCAGAGCGTGTTCAGATTAAGATAAAGGAAATCATTGAAAAGGGTTCCAAGAAGAAAGAGGACGAGGAAGAAGAGGCTGCAGGTGGAAGCACCGTCATCATCAGAGGAACATCAGGAAGTGGTTTCGCGAAGGAGGAACCTGTACAGAAGCCTGTAGAGGAAGCTCCGAAGGAGGTAAAACCGGCGGTGGAAGAGACGGCTGCACCTGAAATCCAGGAAGCGCCGAAAGTACAGACAGCTCCGGAAGTTGTCGTAGAGACCAAGCCGACAGAGGTTCCTCCGCAGACGGAAGAAGTTCATGCCGAGCCGGTTGTAGAGGCCAAGCCAGCCGCTGAAGTGAAACCTTCAGAGGAAGCTGCACCTCAGCACAGCGAGCCTGTAGAAGTAAAATCCAATGAAGAAGTCGAACTGCCAAAAGCTGCAGAGCCTACCGACCAAACCCCTTCGGAACAGGCTCATGCGAACCAGCTCAAGAAGGCTGACATCAAGAAAGGCGACAAGACTCAGAACCAGAAAGAGTTCAATCCTAAGGTGGACAAGGCCAAGCTCAAGGCCGAGCACAAACTCCAGAAGGCTGCTTCCAGCAATGACGAAGATGAGCCTGTTTCTACCGGAGGCCTGAAGATTGTGGGCAAAGTGGACCTGTCCAAATTCGAAGCTCCCAAGAAGAGCAAGAACAAGAGGGAGCGCATTGCCAAAGGCGGAAGCGAGAGAGTCGATGTGAATAAGATTGACGGCAACGACAAAAAGGACGGCAACAAGAAAAACCGTCAGGGCAATGCCGGTGGTCAGAACAACGGTCAGAACAATGGCAAGAAGGATTTCCGTCAGGGCGGCAACAACCAGCCCGGACAGGGAAAACGCCGCAGAGACCGTGGCAATGACAGGTTCAAGCCTGCTATGACAGAAGCCGAGCAGGAGGAGATGCAGAAGGAAATCCAGAAGCAGGTGAAAGAGACCTACGCAAGGATGAACGACAACAAGTCCAAGAACAATTTCGGTGCAAAACACAGAAAGGAGAAGAGGGAGCTCGCTTCCCAGAAACTTCAGGAGGAGATGGCTCAGGAGGCTGCTGAGAAGAAGATTCTCAAGGTAACTGAGTTCGTTACTGTCAATGACCTCGCGACCCTCATGAACAATACTCCTGTAAACAAAGTCATCGAGGCCTGCTTCAGTCTCGGTCTCATGGTGTCAATCAACCAGAGACTTGACGCAGAGGCACTTGTGCTTGTCGCAGAAGAGTTCGGATACAAGGTGGAATTCGTCACTGCAGACATCCAGAATGAGATCAATCAGGAGAATGACGAGCCGGAGAACGAGGCGGACCTCGTGACAAGACCTCCGATCATCACCGTGATGGGACACGTCGACCACGGTAAGACATCTCTCCTCGACTATATCAGGCAGACCAATGTGATCGCAGGCGAGGCCGGAGGTATCACACAGCACATCGGTGCATACAACGTGGTACTCCCCGACGGACGCAGGATTACCTTCCTCGACACTCCTGGTCACGAGGCCTTTACAGCCATGCGTGCCCGTGGTGCACAGCTCACCGACCTGGCGATCATCATTATCGCCGCCGATGACGCGGTCATGCCACAGACAGTCGAGGCCATCAACCACGCACAGGCGGCAGGCGTTCCTATGGTATTCGCTATCAACAAGATAGACAAACCTGGCGCTCAGCCGGAGAGAATCCGCCAGCAGCTCGCTCAGATGAACATTCTCGTAGAGGATTGGGGCGGAAAATACCAGTGTCAGGAGATTTCGGCCAAGAAGGGTCTCAATGTGGATAAACTCCTCGAGAAAGTCCTTCTCGAAACTGACCTCATGGACCTCAAGGCGAACCCTAAGAAACTTGGCGTCGGTACAGTCATCGAGTCGTCTCTGGACAAGGGCCGCGGATACTTGGCGACAATCCTTGTGCAGGACGGAACAGTCCACACCGGCGACATGATGCTCAGCGGATGCTACTACGGACGTGTAAAGGCCATGTTCAATGAGCGTGGACAGAAGGTAGAGACAGCCGGTCCTTCAACTCCTGTTTCCATTCTCGGTCTCAACGGAGCTCCGAGCGCAGGTGACAAGTTCAATATCATGAACGACGAGAAAGAGGCCAAGGCCATCGCCAACAAGCGCGAGCAGCTTATCCGAATCCAGGGCATCAAGACCCAGAAGCATATGACTCTCGAGGAAATCGGTCGCCGTATCGCCATCGGTAACTTCAAGGAACTCAATATCATCGTCAAGGGTGACGTGGACGGTTCAGTGGAGGCGCTCTCTGATTCATTGATCAAACTCTCTACCGAAGAGGTTCGTGTCAATGTCATCCACAAGTCAGTGGGCGCAATCTCCGAGTCCGATGTCATGCTGGCCACTGCATCAGATGCGATCATCATCGGTTTCCAGGTACGTCCTTCTGCTGATGCAAGAAACCTCGCAGAGAAAGAGGGTATCGAAATCCGTCTCTACTCCATCATCTACGATGCCATCAATGAGGTTACTGACGGTATCGAGGGTATGCTTGAGCCTGAGAAGAAGGAGGAAGTTACCGCAACTGCAGAGGTTAAGCAGACCTTCCACATTTCCAAGGTCGGAACGATTGCCGGTTGTCTTGTCAAGGACGGCAAGATGACTGCCAAGAGCAAGGTACGTCTTATCCGTGACGGCATCGTGGTCTATACCGGTGAGCTTTCATCTCTCAAGCGCGGCAAGGATGACGCAAAAGAGGTCATGACCGGAATGGAATGCGGTATCGGTATCGACAAGTACAATGATATCAAGCCTGGCGATGTCATCGAGGCATTCCAGATTGTCGAGATCAAGAGGACGCTGTAAAGCTTCCACATAATTTGAAAAACACCTGGTGCAAGAAATTGCATCAGGTGTTTTTTATCAAGATTGCCAGTGCCCCGTCATATTGACGGCATCCCAGTCATCGGTCTGTCCCAGATACCTTTACGGCTTTCTTCAACTGACAGTCGGATGCGTCCTTTGATGCCATGAATACATATTTTCCGGGATCGGTTTCCCAACTGGACGTTTTCTCGTTATATGAAGCGAGGCTGCTTTCAGCAATATGGATCGTCACAGTACAGCTCTCACCAGGAGCGAGTTCTTTGGTTTTGGCAAAGCCTTTCAGCTCTCTCTCCGGCTTGTCAAGTTCACCCTTCGGAGCCCTCACATAAAGCTGGACGACATCTTTTCCGCTGACCTTTCCGGTATTTGTCACTGTCACCTGCACGTCCCAGCCGTCTCCGGCAGACTCGACCTTCATATCCTTGAAATCAAATGTGGTATAACTAAGTCCGAATCCGAAAGGATAGGCCACAGCTTTAGGAGCAAATGTATTGAAATACCTATAACCCACATAGATGCCTTCCTCATACTCGGTAAAGTCAATGTTCCTGACGGTGTGCAACGGAAGTTTCCTGTCGGTCAGCTGACGATAGTATGAATAGTTGAACGGCTTGTCGGCAAAAACCTGAGGGAAATTCTTCGCAGTCGGCTCCAGCGCATACTCCGTAGAAATTGTCGCAGGAAGATGTCCGCTCGGATTTACCTCGCCGCTCAGGACGGATGCCACGGTATTGCCGCCTTCCTGTCCCGGCTGCCAGCACAATACGACTGCATCCACATTGTCCTGCCATGACGTCATTTCCACAAGTCCGCCGACATTGAGAATGACCGTCACTTTCTTGCTCTTCGCATGGAACGCTTCGGAGACTTTGAGAATCAATTCCTTTTCCCTGTCAGAAAGGAGATAGCTGTGATAGTAGTCCCGGTCCTTTCCTTCACCGAAGACACGGCCGATCGTAATCACGGCGTCATCGGCATTGGCGGCAGACTTGACAATGAGGTCTTCAGGAACTACCTCGATTGCCCTTTCCCTGTCAACGAACCACTTTTTGCCCTCGTTCATCGTCTTGCATCTCAACGCTTCAGCCTTCATATAATCCTTGTAGAAGGCATCCAGTTCAGGCTCAAGACGGAAACCGGCATTGGACAGTCCGCTCATGAGGTCCACCACATAAGGCCTGTTCACGTCGCCGGAACCGGTACCGCCTGCGATGAAATCATAAGATGTTATGCCGAAGAGCGCTATTTCATTGTCCTTGGACATCGGCAGTGCTGCGGAATTGTTTTTCAAGAGCACAACTCCCTCATCAGCAACCTTTTTGCACACTTTGGCGTGGGCTTTGAGATCTGGTGCCTCTGACGGTTCATAACCCTTGAACTTCGGAGTTTTGATAACCAGTTTGAGGATTCTGGTCACTGTCCTGTCCACGTCTTCCATACTCAGGCTGCCGTCCTTGATGGCGTTCAGGAGATTGATATAGCGCGAGTCACGTCCAGGCTGTATCATCTCGTTTCCGGCACGGACTATGGCAGCATCATCGTAACCGCCGTTCCAGTCGGTCATCACCGCACCTTCAAAGCCCCATTCATCACGCAGGATATCGGTCAGGAGCCTCTTGCTCTCGGCTGCATGTTCCCCGTTGATGAAGTTGTATGATGTCATGATGGTCCACGGCTGCGACTCACGGACAGCTATCTCGAAGTTCTTGAGATAGATTTCCCTTAACGCGCGCTCGGAAACGATGGCATTGTTGGCCAGACGGTTAAGTTCCTGATTATTGACAGCAAAATGCTTCAGCGAGGTTCCCACTCCGTTGGACTCGATTCCGTTGATCATTGCCGCCGCCATTTTGCCCGACAGCAGAGGGTCTTCGGAATAGTACTCGAAATTCCTTCCGCAGAGCGGATTCCTATGTATGTTGGCGCCTGGGGCGAGCAGGATGTCCACACCATATTCGAGGACTTCATTGCCCATATTCCTTCCGGATTCCTCGACGAGCTCCGGATTCCAAGTGGAAGAAAGCATTGTGGCAATCGGATAACCGGTACAATAGAATGTCCGGGTATCGCCTTTTCGTTTTGGTGCAATGCGAAGGCCGGCAGGACCGTCAGCAAGGACTACTGTAGGAATGCCGAGTCGGGGAATGCCGTTGATCACGCCTGCCGCTCCCGGAACACCGGTATTGGTAAAGCCGATTCCATTGAAACTGGCAGCTCTTCCGCCGATTATAAGGGTGCACTTCTCTTCCGGTGTCATGGCTGCCACGACCTCCGGAATATTGTCCTCACGAAGTTGCGGCGGCACATCTGCCGATGCTGACAGCGCTGAAACCGCGAAAAGTGCAGTAACAAATAAACTTTTCATCATAATTGATTTTTTTTAAACAACATACGCCCACTTTTATGTGGGACAATATCGGCTAGTCCTCCGGGACATATTCGAGAATGTCGCCGGGCTGACAGTCGAGGGCGCGGCAGAGGGCCTCCAGAGTAGAGAAACGCACCGCCTTGGCCTTGCCTGTCTTAAGAATGGAAAGATTCGTGGCGGAGATACCGACCTTCTCAGCCAGTTCTCCGCTCGACATCTTCCTGCGAGCCAACATTACATCTATGTTAACTGTAATCGGCATAATCGTTATTCAGTAGCCTCCCCTTCTGCCGGAGACTGTGGCTTCACTTCTGCTCCCTTGAGATAGCTCGGAAGATTCATACCTGCCATCTTGAACAGTTCGTCAAGCGGCGGAACAGACTGCATCATACCGGAGATGAAATTGGCAGTGGACGTCTTGCCGTCACCCTTGCCGTTTCCGTCCCAGACGGTAACCTTGTCGATCTTGATGCCCTTGACTGCCTCGACCTGAGTCTTGACAAGTTCAGGAAGTTTATCCGCGATAAGCATGAGCACAGCCTTCTGCGCATCACCTTCTGCAGCACCGACAAGTCTCTGGAAACCCTCAGCCTGTTTGGTAAGAATTTCTTCGATACCCTTCGCCTGGGCAGCCATCTTCGCGTAAATCGCATCAGCCTCACCCTGAGCTGTCCTGCGCAGCTTTTCTGCTTCAGCCTCTGCGTCAATGATGGCCTTTTCCTTCTCAATCTGGGCAGGAACCACAATGTTAGCCTGCTGGGTAGCCTGCTCTCTGGCAGCACGCGCAAGCTCGGCACTCTGCTCTGCCTTATATGCCTCTTCCATCGCCATAGCGGCCTGGACCTTTTCCGCTGCTATCGCAATTCTTGCAGCTTCAGCCTCCTTTTCACGTCTGACCGCATCAGAATTGGCGATTGCAATCTTGGAATTGTTCTCACCTTCGACGGCCTTTGCATTGGCATCAGCAGTGGAGATTCTGGTGTCGCGGACGGTCTCGGCAATGCGGATATCCTTGTCCCTGTCAGCCTCTGCCTTACCGATCTCACCGAAACGGTTCTGCTCGGCAACGCTCTTCTTGGCATCATTGATAGCCTTGGCAGCTGCCTCCTTTCCGAGAGCCTCGATGTAGCCGGACTCGTCGCGGATATCGGTGACATTCACATTGATAAGTTTCAGACCGATCTTGCGGAGCTCTGCCTCGACATTGGTACTGACATTGGCGAGGAACTTGTCGCGGTCGGAGTTGATCTCCTCGATGTCCATGGTCGCGATGACGAGTCTGAGCTGTCCGAAGAGGATATCGGTGGCGATGTTCTGGATATTCTCGATGGTGAGACCGAGCAGACGTTCAGCCGCATTGGTCATATTGTCAGGCTCAGTGGAGATGCCGACAGTGAAGCGGCAAGGCACATCCACACGGATATTCTGCTTGCTGAGCGCATTGGTAAGATTGCATTCGATGGAAATCGGAGTAAGATCCAGGAAAGAGTAGCTCTGGAAAACAGGCCATATGAACGACGCCCCTCCGTGAATACACTTGGCAGATGAAGCACCTCCGTTCTTGTTTCTTCCTGTCTTTCCGTAGATTACGAGAATCTTGTCTGACGGACAACGCTTGTAGCGGTGGAGTATTGCGGACAATGTGACGATAAGCACGACTACCGCAATCGCAATGATGATAATTATTTCCATATCACAATGAATTAGGTATTATTATAGTGTCAAATTATAAGCGGCTCCAAGGGTTCCACGAGCAATGTACTGGAATCCACTACTTCCACGACCTTTATCTGAGCTCCGGTAGGAATTGAATCACAGTCAGTTACGGCATCATATTCACGCACGGCGCCATTGATGGTAATCTGAACTTTTCCTGTCCCGTGCCTCTCCCCTGGAATAGTCAGATAGACCTTTCCGTGACATCCGGCCGCAGATTTATAGACATTGATATTTCCCGACTGCTGCATCCCGGCCAGCCACTTGAACATCAACATCACGACAGTGACAAGGGCCACGCCGACAACGAACGCCAGAAGCAGGACCAATGCTTCAGAACCGAACTTGCCATGCATCAGTATGGCCGTCCAGCTGAACCCGAGAAAGAAATTCACCAAGTTCCTGAAAGTGAACAGGTTCATCGAAGTCCGGATGCATATCCAGTCCACCGCCGAAATCCGGGTCAATGTCGCCGCCCAAGTCGGTGTCCGAGTCAATGCCGACAAATGTAAGTATGCTCTGGATAATAAAAGTCAATGAAGTGGCTATGGCGATGCACCATAGAATCTTCATGAACAAGTCAAGCGAAGTCCACCATTCTGTAATCATAGTTAATAATGTTTCGGGACAATGTCCCAGGTTGTTTCCGCTAATATAAAAATTATTTTACGAATAACGATAAATTTTCTTCAAAATTCGTAAAAGTTCTATCGCATGAGCGAGCCGACATTGTCCGTGAATATGGCTTCGCGGTTATCGGGGCCGACGGTGGAGAAGGTAACGTTGTCCAGAACCACCTCGCCGACATTGCGGAAATAGGCTCCGTAGGACGGGAAGTATGGCCATTGGTCGAAAGGCATTGAGGCTATTTTCGCGCCCAGACCCGGCTCCGGAATACCGATGAATGAGAATGACGAGTTCCGGATGGTCACCTTGTCGGTTGTCGCGCTCCCCCAGCTTTTCACTGACAATGCCATACGGC
>OLFV01001490.1_pt1 | contig 21908 bp, 14 predicted proteins | sample 1605551 | NCBI WGS metagenome assembly OLFV01 (sample SAMEA3888922, study PRJEB22519) | human gut metagenome | biome: human gut; feature: human-associated habitat; material: faeces | place: Denmark | collected 2011
ACTCAAAACAGCCTAAAAAGTGGTCTCGTTTTTGATGCCAATTTTGAACACCCTACCTTTCAGGGCGTGTCAATATTATTTGTTGTGGGATCACCCAGGGTGTCGCTTCGCTTGCCCTGGGCTATGTGCACCATTGGGCTTTCAGCCCGTCCTTGCTAAATCCGAAACTTCAGTAATAAACTTATTAAACTCATAAACTCATTAAACTATTCTTCAATTACTTTGCCAAATGCTTTTTGCGGTCAGAGGTGATGTAAATGCCACGCTTGGGCACAGCATTAAGGCGACGACCTTGGAGGTCGTAGATAGCTGCAGGGCGTTGGTTCTTGACAGTTGTCTCGACAGTAGCAATGTCGGCTGTGATGTCTACGGGTTCGATATACCAACGTGAAGCACCAGCGTCGGCAGTCCAAGGAACAATGCGTACGCAGTCACCTGCTAAGTGGAGAGAACTATTGCCACCCGTAGGATTGGTGCAGATAAGGGCACTCTTACCATTCGTATAAGAACTTACGCGATAAGGGCTGGCGGCAGCCTCCGTCGTTACGACAGGCACTTTGGTTTCGTTTGCGCCCGTCTTTGAGATATATACGCCTGTACCTTCACATTGGAGCAACCAAGCGCCACTAACGCTGGTGCTGGGTACGAAGGTGAAGAGGATAGAAGATTCCTTTTCGTCGAATGTCTGAACGCCCGTGCCACTGGTAGTAGCCTTGAGATAGAGCGTACCATTCTGACGCTCAGCGTTGCGAATGCGATACTTGCCTCCGGCTTGAATGCCAACAATACGCTTACCAGCTTGCACTAAGGCTGCATTGAAGGCGTTATAAGTATCTTGTGAAGGATTAGCTTCAAATGCTTCTACTGCAGCGGTAACGCCTGCTACAGCGGCAGCAGTATAGCAACCTACGTTGGTACCAACGTTATTTTTTACGTCCTCGGCCTTTGCCTTGACAACCTCTATGGCGTTGGTAAAAACCGTTGAACGATCGTCTTCCGTATTGTAGCTATAAGCACCATTGGTAATGGTCTCTATCGTGTAGTTCTTATAGACGATCGTATAGTCATAGCCATAAGTGCTCTCTTCGTAGAGGAAACCAATGGTGTTGTCCTTCTGTAAGGCCATAGTTGAATAAGCCGAACCCATATGGCTGCACTGGTGATGACCTGTCCAGTTGGCTGCAAGGGCTGCAGGAGTTGCATAGTCGGCCATAGAGGCTAACTCTTTGTAATAGATACCTACGTTGGTACGACCTGAGCCAAAGGGTACTGACTGAAGAATGAGGTGCATCTTCTTGCCATCGCTCTTGCGCACTACGGGGAGTACCATCACCTCTCCATTGCAGCTATTATTAGTAGCCACTACGCCGTTGTTGTCAGCATTTGAAGTGGCGACAATGTCCCAAGAGCCTTCTGCCTTGGCTACATTGGTGAAGTGGTAGATGTTATACATACGTCCACCATAGATGCGTGAACTGCAAAGGATTGAGCCGTCGGGCAACTCTTCTGCCTTGGGTTCGTCAGCACCACTGGGGATAGGTGCTACGTTGACACCTCCCAATACGAGCCAAGACTGACCAAAGTCGTCAGAGTAGATAACGTAATTCTTGTTCGTTCCATTCACATCTTTGAAAAGCACTGAGCAGTAAAGGCGGTAGTAGTCGCCCACCTTGGTCGTGCTGCTTTGGAAGATGCGGCCTGAACCAATGAACATACTCTTAGCCGTACCAATCGTACAAGTGTCGAACTGTGAATAGATGCTTTCTGAGATGTCGGTAGGAGCGGACCATGTTTGGCCATTGTCTTCGCTATAGAAGCGAGCAATGCCTTGATGATAGTTACGTGTGCCGTTGGGGAACATCACGTCACCTGTGCAACTCATTAATAGTACACGATTGCTCTCACGGTCGGCTACGATACAAGGGTCGCCAAAACCTGTCTGAAGGTAGGGCGAAGAGGTCTGTCCCTTTACGTAGTCAATGCCACGAACGACTTCTTTCATATCGCTCCATGTCGTACCATTGTCTGTTGACACCTTTGAGTGAAGATCGAGTCGGCCATAACCGATGTCTGAACCCGTAAAGCGGTAGTCAGCTACTGCAATAATATCACCATTATAAGCCTTTGTAATAGCTGGAATGCGGTAATTAGGCTGACCTGTTGAGATGAGCAGGTCGGTCTGTGGTTCACGCTCAATGAAGGTGTAGTCCTTCACGTTGGTAATCGTGATAACAGAACCATTGTCATAACCACCTACCCAGAAAGCTAACTTGCTACCACGATTGTTGAGCTTATTGGCTGCAGTGCCATGTTCGTTGACATAGTAGCCACCTTGAATGTCAAGGTTTTTATTACCAGATGCTTTAGTAGCAGCAGTGAAGTCCCACAGGTTGGTTTGTGTCGAAGCCAATCCACTGACAGTTTGTAGGTAGGCATAGGCCGTACCGTCATTGGTGCTCGTAATAGACTTTGGAGCAGCAAGAGCTTTGGTCGTACCTTGCTTCTTGTTGTAGATTTTGAACCCCTCGGTTTCATTGCCCACAAAGCACCAAAGGTTTTCATCGTCTTGGCTCATGAAGCCACCTAACTGAATGTAGTTTTTAGTACCATTGTCAGAGATACGAAGTTTACCTGCGCCATTTTCGAGCACGTACCACTCCGTGTCAGCTGCAAACTGTCCACCCGTAATCGTAGTCGGCTTAAATGGCACGTCGGCCCATGCTGCACTGGCCACGGCTGCAAAGCCTACAACGAATGCAGAAAGTTTTGTAAAAAATGTCATGTAAAAAGGTATTTGTGTTTGTATATTTAGATTTCGGAACAAAGTTAGCACAAAAAACTGTTTTCATGACAAAAAGAAACTGCAATTTATCGGCCTAACGAGAATGAACATTAATTATTTCATTAATTTTTTTGTTAATTATTCGTTAATGATAATTTAGAGGCGAACAGCTATACACTTCAAAATAAATATTCGCAAATTTGCGAATATAAGAAATGCTTACTACTTTTGCATTATGCAAATAGAATTCGACCAAGAATATCTGCGTGAACTTTACCAATTAGGTAAGACGAGTGACAAAAAGCATCGATTTCAGCCTCAAGTAATCAAGGGATATAAAAAGGCCATTGACGTATTGAAAATGGCAAGACGAATTGAAGATTTGTTTCCATTCAAAGGGCTGAACTTTGAAGCATTACAAGGTGATAAAATGGGGTTTTGCTCAGTTAGAGCAAATGGGCAATATCGCGTTGAATTTAAAGTAAGTACTATTGGCGATGAACAAGTCATTACAATTTGCCTCATTTTAGAGTTAAGTAATCACTATAAATAAGCAGCAAATATGAATAAAGTATATAATCCTTACGAATTAGAGCCTTTTGAACCTACTCATCCCGGCGAACTTTTGGGGGATGAATTAGAGGCGCGCGGTCTTACGCAACGAAAGTTTGCCGATACTTTAGGCATCTCCTATTCTGTGCTTAATGAAACGATAAAAGGGAAACGCCCTATTACTCCTGAATTGGCTTTTAAAATAGAAGCAGCCACGGGAACCAAGGCTTATATTTGGGTAGAACTACAAACCCAATATAACTATTGGACAGCCAAGAAAAGTAAAAAGCTATCCGTTCTCTTAGACCAAATACGCAAATCTGTTGCAGTGCTTTAGATATACAAAAGTGCGAACTTTTTGCTCGCATTTTTTGTATAAAAGAATGTTCTCGCGCTCTGCGACTATAAGCAATTTGTCATTAAAACAATTTTACCCACACGATTCGTTACAGAGTCAGATTAATGAAAAAGATTAATGGTCGATTAATGAAACATTAATGTTCAAAATCCCAAGCGCGAAGCGCGCCTTAATGTTCAAACAACAATCCCCACGAGCTATCAAGCCCGTGGGGATTATATTTTGTATGATGTGCTATGTACTACAAATTAGAAGATAGCCTTCTGTGAAGTAGTGTTACCACCCTTTGTTACACGGATGATGAATACGCCCTTGCCAAATGTAGGCAATGAAGCTTCACCATTAACGGTTGCGCTGCTTACCAAACGGCCTTGAGCGTCGTAAACTTGTGCTACAGCACCATTAGCCTTTACGGTGAATGCACCATCGGCAGCAGTGATGTCGGCTACGTCAGCAGCGTCAGCCTTTACATCGTTGATACCTGCAGTGAGGTCAGCCTTATCGTTTGAAGTAACCGTCTCACCAAGAGCTGCTTGACAACCCGTCAAGATCTTACCTGATCTGAGGTCGATCAAGAGGGCAGCATACTTCAAGTTTTCATTGTTAACAGCAGGCACCTCTGAAGTGTACTGCAAAGCATTACCATAGTTATCCGTACCTGCAGTACGTGTGGGGTTCTTCAACGTATAAGTGTGCGCAACCTCTTGACCCTTAACGATTGCGGGCAAAACCAACTTGTTGTAAACTGCTTCAGAAGTAGCGAAAGTAGGATCGTCGATGCTGCAACCTACGTGATTCATCGTGAAGTCTGACCAGTAACTGATATTGTTGCCGTCTTCAATAGTTGTAAATTTGCCCGTAGCGAGAGGCTTCACGTCAGAAGGCAACCCGTTGAACCATTTAACGTACTGTGGGTTACCTTTCTTGGTTCCCTCGTTGTAGTAGAGTGAGAAGTAGTTGAGCTGCGATACATTCTCAACATTGTCTTCCGTCACTGCGTAAGCAATACCATATTCACCCTCAGCGGCATCGATGGTAAAGTTGAGTTTCGTATTCATTTTGATACCCTGAAGTGTCTTCTTCGGGGTGAAGGTCATGCTGGCTTCGCAAGGCTTTTCTGCCATTTCCTTTACAGCATCTACAATACCAGTGTAAGCGTGGGTCATCTCCTCACGGTTAACGAAAGCTGAGGGGAATGAGCTTGCATACTGATAAGCCACATTTTCGTAAGAACTTGATACCAAAGGATCGTAGCCATAAGAATTGGCATCATAGTCAGCGTGTACAGCAACAGCTACAGCCTTGCCATTTACAGCTTCTACGGCCTTAGGCAAACCTACGATACCGAAGGGGCACCAACCGCAAGTAGTGCTGGTAAACTCTTCGATAACGGGCGTACGCTTGTAAGCTTCGCTCAATGCTACAGTGTTAACGTAAGGATATTCGTTGTCGCGACCTGTAGTGTATTCATCGTCCTTACCATTTGCCTTGGTAATAGTGAGCTTACCATTGGTGTAACGACCTGCAGCTTCATTGACAGGAGCATCGAAGTGGAAAGTTGAAGCACAGTAGTACTTCACAGGTTCACGGAACTTAACTGTACCTGAAGTGGTCTTGCCATCGTTCTCGTAAGTGTAGTCTATTGAGTAGATAGAGTCTGTACCGAAGTTGATGAACTGACCGAGTATTGACTGCGTAGAACCCACAGCACCACGTGCTTGGTCAGCAGCGGCAACGCAAACGTCCTCTGCATGGAGGCCCGCATCACCTTCTGTTTCACACCAAAGGGCATTGGCAAGTCCTTGACTTGAAAGACTTTCTAAGAAGCCTTCTGCTTGAGCGCTATGCGCCCAAATGTAGCCACCTGAACCAGCTTGGGTTTTGTCTTGATAACATACGACATTGAAGTAGTTTTTGTATTTGCTATTATCGTTTGAGGCAGCCTTGACATTGGCATAGAAACCCACGACAATGCCTTGTTTCAAGCCTTCAGCAGGAATTACATAGTCACAGTCTACACTGTTGACGGTATTGCCCTTAATAGTAATATCCTGGCTCCAAAGTGCTTTACCCACAGTGCCATTTACTTGGTCGATGGTAGAAGCATCGTAAACGAATACTTTGGCATTTGAGTAGACTCCCAACCAAGGGAAGAACTTAATCTTGCCCAACTTGTTGCCAGCGAAACGATTGAGTACGTCGCGGCCGAACACTTGTGCATAACCTACGGCAAAGCCTGCTTTCTGAAGGTCAGAATGTGAAAAAGTAGGAAAAGCAACTAAGTTGTTTAAACTTAACTCATCACCAGACACTTCGTAGCTAAGGTTCTTAGGATTACGTGTTACGCCAGTGGTGGCCATAGGCTTAATGCCTTTAGCATTAATCATGGCGTGTTGGCCTACTTGAGGATTGAAGGTAAGACTCGTCTTGAGCATTGGCATGCTCTTGGTGATCTTACTGCTCATAAGGTTTTGCGCACCAGCGGGTGCTGCCAAAGCAGCAGCTGTTGCCAAAGCAAGTAAAATGTGTTTCATTTGCTTGAATATTTAGTGTTTCTTGTTTCTTTCTTGAGTTGACGAGTTGACGAGTTAACGAGTTGACGAGCAAGTTTGTTTTTTTGGTAATTTACCTGTTAACTTGTCAACTTGTTAACTTGTCAACTTGTTAACTTGTCAACTTGTCAACTTGTCAACTTGTCAACTATCTTACTTCACAAGTGCCTTACCTGTAGCTACTTGTTGGCCACCTTGGCTGATAGCGTAGAGGTAAACGCCTTGTTGCAAGCCGTTGAGGCTGAGTTGGCCTTGTTGGCTGTTCGTATTAAGGCTCTTGGCTAACTTGCCGTCAATACTATATACGTTGATAGTACGTGCAGCGGCTGCGCTGAAGCTATAGCTGAGTGTGTTATTCTGAACTGAGACGCTCTGACCCTCAGCCTTTACGTCGTTGATACCACTGTCTTCGGTGTAGATGTACTTGAGCTGAACAGTAGCCAATTTATCGTAACCTTCCCAAAAGACAACAGAAGCCGTGTAAGTGCCATATTGACCAGAAGCTACTTCTGTGTGAAGATCCATCGTTTTACTTTCACCTGGTGCTAAGACAATACCGTTCTTTTCGGCCTTGTTAGTTACAACGGTGCAAAAGTTGTCAAAGCCACACCAACTAAATATACCAGGGTTGCTAGTACTCAATGTTGCGTCAATAGTAATCGTTTGGTCGCTAATGTTGGTAATGGTAGGGTCTTCGCGTGAACCTAATGATACCTTTTTACCCATCTGTATAGCATTCGTATAGGTAATAACGCCCACTGTTGAGCAGTCTACTACCTCACCACCGTTCGTAATTTGCAACTTCTGAGCAGAGAGTTGCATCACGCAAGCCAAAGCAAGCGTAAGGAGTGTAAAGATTTTTTTCATATCGTTGTTTTGTTTATTTCTATCATCATTGGGATTGCGCAAAAAAAACATTCAATTTGCACATTCTCACATTTGCACATTTGCACATTAGCCAACTACCGCATGGTCAACGACCTGCATCACACCGTCTGTAGCGTTGTAGAAGAATACAACGACAGAGAGTTTAGTGGGTTGCCAAGGCGTTTGATTTTTCCACGAACTGAGGTCGGGCAAGGTGTAAGTGTACTCCTTTTCTACCTCTTGCTCTGCATCGAGCGTGAACGCATCACCGTCCATACCATTAAGCGTAGCGCGGAACACATGGTTATGTTCGTAAGTGTCAGTATACCAAGGGGCAGTAGGCAATACTTGCCATGCCGTTACGCCACTCTCAGTGAGCCATACTTGCAAGTTACCCTTTACGGCCTCGTTGGCTCTTACCTTTACATTAAGGTTGATTTGCTTTGCCTCGGCATCGTAGGTTACACCGTCGCCCTCGAAGCTGAGGTTCACCTTGGGCTGCACCTGCATACGACTGGCTACGGCAGCGGGCCATGTGCTATATGCTTGTACGGCACCACGGTCAATGCTGCCCATGGGGTAAGAGTTGCTGCCCATATAGCGCGTATTGTAGTCACGGCTCTCAGGAGTAGCAAGACCAGCCTCGTCCGTTTCGACCGATGATGACAGTGGGCCACCATGCAAGGCTACTACCACTACGCGGTCAGTGCCAAAGGTTTCTTGCAACTGGTGCGCCGTTTCAGCAGCACGCGGACAGTTCGAGCAGTCCTGACCAGTAAAGTCCTCCAGCAGCACGTTCTTTTTGGCCACAGTCGTTATGGGGTCGTCCCAACGTTCGCCTTCGGCATGTTCGTCACAAGCCGTGAAGCTCAATGCGCTGAGGCCCAATAATAGAATGATGTTATGAAGTTTCATAAAAGATTTTGCGTTTTTGATTCAAGGATTTTAAGCAACGTAATAGGCTGAAAGCCTAACATTTATATAGCCTAGGGTTTTAACCCTAGGTTATGTATGTTCCTTGAATGCTGTGCTGAAAGTACAGCACATCGATATACCATATTCTCGCACGTGCTGTACTTTCAGCACAGCTCGTAATAGCACTGGGATACCTAGGGTTAAAACCCTAGGCTATTTAAATGATAGGCTTTCAGCCTACCTTTTCCCCTTAGAAGTTAAACGAATACGATGCGGTCAATCCCTTTGAGGCAGGCACGAAGCGACATACACCACCCGAACAGTTATAACCAGCGCGCGTCTTGCCATAGCTTACTTGCAGACGGTGCGCACGATGGGTAAAGGTGACGCTACCCGTAATGTAATGTACCTTGTTCGTCTTGCCGCCCGTAATGGCAGAGCCATCGGCATTGTGCATAGGCACGTGGGCATTGAACTGATCGCTCACCGTAAACATAAAGTTGGGCAATACAGAGAGTTCGAGCAAGCCAAACCACCAGTCCTTTTGGTCCTGACGGGTGTGGAGATATTGTGCCTCGCCACGGAGCGTTACCTTGGGCGAGAACTGATACTTACCTTCGGCTACAAAGATGTGACTCTTAATCGCATCGTCGCCATGACCCTCTACCACGCGTTGATTATAGGTCTGGAACGAATACATAAAGTTCATTTTGAACTGCTTGGTAAGCTTTTTGTCTATCTGAACGTTGACATCGCGGTAGTACAACTCTTCCCCATTCTTAAAGAAGTCGAAGAAGTGCGACTTATAGCCATTCGACCCCATGAGTTCGCCCTTGAACTCATTCTTGTGCTGGTCGATAGCACGGATTTTAGAAACGTTCACCTTTACATTCGTACCATACTTGCCTCCTAAGGCCGTGCGACGCTTGAAGTTGTAGCCCAACTCGGCTTGAAAGGCCCATTCACCAGGTGTCATCTGAGTGGCATAGGGATAGAGGGCAGCCAAAGTGTAGGTGTGCTGCATGGAGAAGGCGGGCAGGTGGTTGATGTAGCAAGCTGAGGTGGACTTGAGGTCGCGGCGTGAACGGAAGGCCATATCCTCACTGCGCTTGGCTTGCAACAACACGCTCATGCCGCGCTTAGAGTACGAACCTGAGAGCAAGAGCGTCTTGCCACGCTTATAGATATAGGAGTTGAGCGCGGAAGGGTCTTGGCTCTTCCATGCGTATTCGGCTAAGAAGTTATAGTTGCCCTTTTGCAAGTTGGCGCGCACATCGAAAGCTGCCACGTCTTTGGGCAAACGAAGGCGTTGTGTGGTGGTCTCGAACTCGTTGGTATCGGGATTGAAGCCACTGCCAACGGTCTTGACGATGTCACCCTCTTTCTTGCTATAATGGTTGCTTACGGCTGAGAGGCCGAGGGTGAGGCGTGTGCCCGACTCGTCCATGCGCTTCGACCATTGGTCGACGTTGAGTTCGAGGTCGCCACCCCACGTCCAAGGTGAACAGTCGTCCATACTGCGGTGCTTCCAATAGTAGCGTTGCTGACCGCCTAAGAGTTTGAGGCTGACACCCTTAATAGGCTTCATGGCCAAGCGGGCACCGCGCAAGGAATTATCAATGCCTAACGAACGCTCTTCGTAGGTGCGGAAGATAAGTCCCGAGCCGAATTGGTCGTAGTAGTCGCCCAAGGTGAGTTCGGCCCACTTGTAGTTGCCCTTTACGTAAAAATAGGGCAAGCCCCAACCCTTAAATTCATTGTCGAAGCCAGGCAGGGGGTGGTCAAGGTATTCAAGACGCACACCTGCTTGCACATACTTATTTAAGAGGTGGAGTTCGGCATAAGTGTTGGTCATAAACTTGTCGTCGTAACGACCTGTACCAATTTTATCGTCTTCGCTAACGGCTGTGAGTACATCACTTTGTATGCTACCATGTAGTGTAACGCGCTTAGCATCGTCTGCGCCCTCTGTACTTTGTGCATGTAAGGGGAGTGCAGCCGATGCTAAGGTTAAAGCCGTTAATGCGGCAATGTGTTTCATATTTTTTATTTAGAGAGAGGGAAGAGGAATGTTTTGGGTTTGGAGGTTATGAGTCTCAAAGGACATCTAAATATAAAGACCTACATAACCTAATAACTTGAAACGAACCGTCCCTATTACTTCTTTGCAGCTTCAATGAGTTCTTTTACCTTTTCGATAAGGTGTTGTTCACCGCCTTCGGTGTAACCACTACGGCTTTCGGCTATCTTGCCATTGCCGTCGATGACGAATACGTGGGGAATCATGTTGACACCCATTGCACGACGGAAGTCTGAGTTGGGGTCGAGCAATACTTGGTATTCCCAACCTGCGGCGTCAACCATAGGCTTTACCTTCTGCGCGTTTTGTGCCTCGTCAATGCTCACAGCAATTACGCGCACACCCGTCTCGTCTTGCCAATCAGGATATACCTCGTTAATGGCTTTGAGTTCGCGGTTGCAGGGCTTGCACCAAGTGGCGAAGAAACTAATGATAAAGGGTTTACCATCATTGCTGAGGGTTGCTGTATCAATTACTTTACCGTTAATATCCTTCAACTTAACTGACGGCAACTGCGCATAGGCGGTGTTGGCTACCATGCATAAAAGCAAGAGCACGGCAGCAAATAAGTTTTTTACTTTCATTTTGGTTGATTTTTATCGTATCGTATGGCAAGACGTTGATTATAAACGCTTTTTGCCTACAATTTTGCTGCAAATGTACGCTTTTATCGTGTATCAACAAATTTTATGCAGTTAAATATGCAATAAGGACTGATTTTATAACATTTAAGGCGATAAACTACAATTTGGAAACTTAACATGAATGAACATTAACGAAAAAAATTAATGAAATAATTAATGTTCAATTAATGATAATTAATGTTCAAAACAACGCGCGAAGCGTATGACATAAAGTTAACGTTTAGGCGCGCTTCGCGCGTTGTTTTGAACATTAATTATCATTAATTGAACATTAATTATTTCATTAATTTTTTTCGTTAATTGTTTCGTTAATGTTCATTCTTGTCTCTTCGAACCGAGTTACCCACACAATGCGTTACAGAGCCTAAAATGGGAAGAACAAGGGGATAACCAATATGGCTACAATACCCATAATAATCTGAAGAGGAGCACCCACCTTGACGTAGTCCATAAAGTTGTAATGGCCTGCATTCATCACCATGGCATTCGGTGGAGTACAAATCGGTGTGGAAAAACAAGCACTGGCTGCCACAGCAGCTGCCATCATGAAGGGCGTAGGCGATACACCTAATTGTGTAGCTGCAGCCCAAGCGATAGGAGCAACCAAGATAGCAGTAGCTGAATTGCTAATAAAGGTACTTAGTACGGAAGTAACGATGTAAACACCAGCCATGGCTGCTATCGGACCGTAAGCGTGTAGCCCCTCTACCAATGAAGTGGCGATCCACTCCGATATGCCCGTTTTCGACAAGGCCGTACTCATCGGCATCATAGCGGCAATGAGCACAATGCTCTCCCACCCTATCATCTTGTAAGCCGCATCGACACTGCGCACACAGCGCGTCAAGACCATTAGCAGACCCGTGATAATCACTACGGCTACGGGCTTAACACCTATCTGGTCGGCAAAGACCATGAAGAGTATCATCAGTGCCATCAAAGCTGCTGCCAAGGGGGCTTTGTGGTCGAGCGCAACACTCTCGGCATCTTCGGTAGGCGAACCGATAACGATCCACTCACGATTCTTCTTCGCCATACTTTCTATGCCTTTCCACTCTCCATGCACCAATATCATGTCGCCATTCTTCACCACGTTGTCTAATACGTTGTCGAACAGATACTTACCACTTCGCTTTATAGCCAATACGTTTACGCCAAAGCGTTCCTTGAAGTTGGCACGGCGCAAGGGACGATTGATAAGTGAAGAGTCGGGCGAGACAAGCACCTCGGCCAGTCCGATTTCATAAAAGTCGAGTTTCCCCTTACCTTCCCGTTCTTCATCTTCGAATACGGAAAGGTTGTGGTCGGTCGCAAACTTCTCTACTTGCTCGCGATGCCCTAACACGTAGAAGGTATCGTCGGCCTGCAATATCGTATCGGCTGACACAGACTCTTGTATATTGGAACTAAACACGGTGCGATTGGCACGACGTACCTCTAAAATCGTAATGCCATACTGACGACGAATATCCAGCTCGCCTACGGTCATACCCTCTAAGTGTGAACTTCCGCTCTGAGCCTGAAGGCGAAATACGAGGTCGGCAATGTGATACTCGTGCAGCAAAGCGGCCAAGGTGTCGTCATTGCTTGCTTCGCTCGTCTCGCGCGCCTTCTTACCCAAGAACAAACGGCACAAGGGATAAAGCAATATCAATCCTACGCCCAAACAGATAATACCTATAGGCAAGAAGTCGAAGAAGGCAAAGCCCTCACATCCATTGTCGCGTAGATAACCATCAACGATGAGGTTGGGCGGTGTACCGATGAGTGTCAATATGCCACCCATCGAACTGGCAAAGGCCAATGGCATCATAAGTTTGGTAGGACTCGTGCCTGCTGACTTCGACATAGCCAGAATAATCGGCAACAACAAGGCTACCGTACCCGTATTGCTCACAAAGGCGGCCACCACGCTGGTGACAATCATGACGAGGAAAAATAGTTTTACTTCACTCGTCCCCGCGAGTTTGAGCAAACGACCTGAGATAATGCGTGCCAAACCCGTCTGAAACACCGCTCCGCCTACGACGAATAGACCTATCATCATCACTACAGCTGAGTTGGAGAAACCCGCCAAGGCCTCAGCCGGGGTGAGTACATTGGTTACAAGCAATAGGGCTAAGGAACAAAGTGCTACAATGTCGCTACGCACTTTGTCGGCAATGAATGCGACAATGGTAAGTGCAAAAGTGGCTATCACAATCGTCACTTGTCCCGAGGGGGAACTTAGCCATTCGGTTAGCGTGTTGAATATTTCCATGGTAGGTTTAAGTATTAGGTTGCGACAAATGTAGGCTTATTCTTCTATATGACAAAAAAAGAAAGTCGTATTTTTGCACACAAATCAATTTACAAACTATCAGTCATGCCACTACAACGTAAAAAAGGTACTTCTAATCCTTTCGCCTTCAAGGCCAAAAGCGCAGGTAAGAAAAAGTCTACTGGCAAGCGTGTCGGAAAGTCGAAACGCGAAAAAGCCAATAATCAATTAAACAGAAGGGTGAAATAGCCCTACCTGAGCGTCCTCTACAGAACCCTCTACAAAATGTGTCAGGACGCCCTAAATAAGCTTGCTTACTTACACTTATTTTACCAACCGCAATTTTTGCTTTCATGTTTCACTTATTAGCATGAAAACATTGATAATCAATTCTTTAAATACATGAAACATCGCACTTCTATGTTTCATTTTTAGTTTCAATGTTTCACCTCAAAAAAAACACTGTGGGAGCGATTTAAAAACACTGAGGGAGCGATTCAAAAACACTGTGTGAGCGATTTAAAAACACTGTGGGAGCGCGCAATCGCTCTCTCAGCGTTTTGAAAAATGAAACATGAAACTTAAAATGAAACATAGAAGGCAAATGTTTCATCATTCCAAAACGATTGATAATCAGACATTTTACAAAGAAAAATGAAACATGAAAGATAAAGTAAGACAATACGAATCGTTGCGCACCACGTAGGCGCGTTTCGTGGTGCGAAACTCTTCGCTTAAATGCAGCATTACAGAACACTCTTTAAGCTTCTCTTTTACTCAAATTTCACCCTTTCGTTTGTAACTATTTATTTTTTTGTACCTTTGTCGCTATCAGAAACGAAAACATCCATAACACCTATATAAATTATGAAAAAGATCACTACTCTCTGCTTGGTGTTGGTGCTAACAATTATTGGCACTATGCAAGCACAAGCACAATCATTTAGCTACGGTATTACGGCTGGTTATAACTTGACTAAAATGAAGTTTTCGGGCAATTGGAAGGAGAGCTTTAGCTCTGACAACAAGCCAGGATGGTTCATTGGTCCGAAGGTGGCCTTCAATACGCCTTTGGGCATCGGCATCGACGCTTCGCTGCAATACTCTCAACGTAAACTCAACATTACGGGAGTCACTCACTACGATATGAGCAACGAAGAGATAATCGGTGGAGTGTCAAAGTCAGAGACGTATCGCACACTCGAAATTCCTATCAACGTGCGTTATAACATCGGGTTGGGCAAGATAGCTGGCATATACGTGTTTACAGGTCCACAGTTTGGCTTTGCCTTTAAGAACATGGAGTGGAGCAACTTTGGCTCTGGCACGAACTTTAGCAAGGAGAATATGAACACGACTTGGAACATTGGTGCTGGCGTTCGTCTCATGAAGCACCTCGAAGCCAGCATCGGTTATAACTTTGCCCTCGGTAAAGCGGGTAAGGCTATCTTCAACAACTTTGGTGGCGAAACGGGCAATAGCCAAGACCTCGAACTGAAGTATAAGACTAACACCTTCCAGGTGCAAGTAGCATATATGTTTTAATCCCGTTTCTCAGTTGACGAGTAAGTTACTTTATGCAAGACTTACCTACTTGTTAACTAAAAAACTCGTCAACTAAGAAACAAAAGAATCAAAGAGATGCTTAGATTAAATTGTTTCTTTCAAGCCAATGAGGGCAAGTACGACGAAGCCCTTCAGGCAGCCATTGCCCTTACGGCAGCATCATTAAAAGATGCAGGCAACATTGCTTACGACACATTCGAGAGTGCTACGCGCCCCGACATATTCATGATCTGCGAAACGTGGCAAGACGAGGCTTCACTCAAGCAGCACATGGCCGCTGACCACTTCAAACAATACGTCGGCGAACTCGAAAAATTGGGTACACTGAAGTTAGAACAATTCGAGTTTTAACACCTTATTAAAACCCACTAAAATAAAAAGCGCATTGTCGATTTTGGCAATGCGCTTTTATCGTATATAAAACACAACTATTTTTTTTGTGCGTTTGATTGAAAGTTTGTACTTTTGCCACACGAAAAGAAACAAACACTTTTTAAAAGTTAAACTATTATGGCATTTTTATCAAACGAAAAGCTTTTGATCGTCGGTGCAGGCGGTATGATTGGTTCTAACATGGTACAGAGCGCCTTGATGCTCGGCCTTACTCCTAACATCTGCCTTTACGATATCTACGAACCTGGTGTACACGGTGTGTTCGACGAGATTCAACAGTGCGCTTTCCCTGGCGTAAACGTAACTTATACAGTTGACCCCGCTGAAGCTTTTACTGGTGCTAAGTATATCATCTCTTCTGGTGGTGCTCCTCGTAAGGACGGCATGACTCGTGAAGACCTTCTCAAGGGTAACTGCAAGATCGCTGCTGAGTTCGGCGACAACATCAAGAAGTACTGCCCTGAGGTAGAACACGTAGTAGTTATCTTCAACCCTGCTGACGTAACTGCTCTTACAGCTCTTATCCACTCAGGTTTGAAGCCCAACCAACTTACTTCACTCGCTGCTCTCGACTCAACTCGTTTGCAACAAGCTCTCGCCCTCGAATTTGGCGTACAGCAGGATAAGGTAACTGGTGCTCACACTTATGGTGGCCACGGTGAACAAATGGCTGTATTCGCTTCACAAGTGAAGGTTGACGGCAAGCCCCTTTCTGAAATGGGTCTCTCTGCTGAACGTTGGGAAGAGATTAAGCACCACACCGTACAGGGTGGTTCAAACATCATCAAGCTTCGTGGCCGCAGCTCATTCCAGAGCCCTGCTTACAACGCTGTTAAGATGATCGAAGCTGCTATGGGTGGCGAACCCTTCACTTTGCCCGCAGGTTGCTACGTTAACTGCGACAAGTGTGGCTTCAAGAACGTAATGATGGCTATGCCTACTACTATCGACAAGACGGGTGTTCACTTCACTGAACCCCAAGGTACTCCCGATGAAATGGCTTCTCTCGCTAAGTCATACGAGCACCTTTGCAAGATGCGTGACGAGATCGTAGAACTCGGCATCGTTCCCGCTGTTGATAAGTGGACTGAAATGAACCCTAACTTATAATAGTTAGGAAGGTTTGATACTTTTCATAGTGAAAGTTTGCTAGACGTGAGTCTGGCAAACTTTTTTTTTGTAAACCTAAATTCATTTTATTAAACTGCAATTTGTCGAAGAGACAGGAATAAACATTAAGGCGCGCTTCGCGCTTTGGATTTTGAACATTAATGTTTCATTAATCGACCATTAATCTTTTTTCGTTAATCTTTTTCGTTTATCTTTCCATTAAAGATGCTCTCAGAGCGCAGATTTTCTGCGGAAGTTATTTTTTGAACCTTTTCGTTAAGCCAAATGAGCAAAAGAAAGCTTGCTTTCATTTTGCCATGGCGAGAAAAGGTGCGCGAAAGCGAACACTACTAAATGGTATTTTTATGGCTTAATGATTGTTAATTCATTAAAAAAAAAAAAAAAGGATTTTGTACTTTTGCATCGTATTAACGTATAAAGTTAGTAGAATTGTAAAAAGAGGGGTAAGGATGGAGATATTGTATACAATCACAATACGCTGTTGTGGTTGGAGTATGGTGTTATATCTGTAAACTTTAACCTTTTTAAAAAGTGGAAATACCATGCTTAAAATGCTATACTATGATTTAAACGCATACATTTTGTTATGCTCTGATTTGTAGTAAAAAACAAGAGCAAACAAGATGTTATATCCCTTTACTACGAAAAATATAAGAAAATCATAAACAACAAATAAACTTCAATTTTATCAACAATCCATGCGCAGGATTTGACCATTCTGCAATGGGAAAAATTACTATCTATGAACAAAAAGATGCTTTTGTTGGCTTGTCTTTTTGGGTGGATTTTGCAGGCTTTAGCAGGAATTAAAGTCAGCACAACTCTACCTGGAGTTGGCAAACCTGAACATCTGTACACGATGGTTAGTGGTAATGGAATCTATGCCAATGGCATGACAGGTACTACCCAAACCGAGTCGAAGTACGGACAATTTGCGTTTTATGAAACCGGCACGTCTGGGCAGTATTTTATTTATAGCTACACAGCTAATAAATGGGTTACTTATACTCAAGCAAGTAGCTATAGCGATGGTAGAAACTTTGTAAAGATGTCTGACCAAAAGTTGGAAACCTCAAAGTTTATCGTTAATGAATACGCAACAGACAAGTACGAAATTCAACCTGTAACAAGTAGCGGAACTGGTAGTGAGTACCTCAACTGGTATGAAGGTATTAACAAAAATAATTATGACGATGCCTCTGTAACACTTGGTCTTTATGGAACAGGTGGTGCAGGTGATGGTGGTAGCCGTTGGACTTTCTCAGAAGTTATTCCTCCTGCAGAAGGTGCTACTCCCGTGCTTCCTGAAAACTTGAAGCAGATTCAAAATCAGTATGGCAAACAAACTTATGGTATTGCTGTACTCTATCCCAAACAGCAAGACGCTGTAGGTAACGCACAAGTAGCAACCGATAACAATGGTTCAGTTATCACACTCTATAATAATGTGTTGGCTGCTACTTTCGTTAAGGATCGCGATTACCTTTGGTTTGGTGGTTCAAAGGCAATGAACCTTGAAGCAGGTACAGAGCCTTTCACCATTGCTTTCGGCACAGGTTACAGCGTTCCTGCAAGTGCAATGACCTTAAAGAAGGTTGAAGTTGTTGATGTTGCTGGCAATGCAAAAGCCGTGGGTGGTGCAGAGCACTACAATGGTAAGATGATTGTTGCCAACTACGAATACACTTACCAAGAAAAGAAACTCGAAGTGGTATGGAAAGCCGTGTTGCGTGATGGCAGCCACTACCTCCGTACTGAAATGGAATTGAAGGGTGACAATGTAGATATGTACAACATTGTACCTCTTATTTACAATGTAGATAGCAAGGCAGCTGGTTCTAAACCTGCAGTGGTAGGTAACACTCGCGGTGCCGTGATTATGTCTGATAAAATCTTTGCCGGTCTTGAACATCCTACTGCTTACAACACAGTGGGCGATGCAACAGGCGATGAAGATAAATATGACTTGACTAAGACTTATGATGATGTTGCTTTGACAGCTCAGTCATGGGTTGATATGGACGACAATTTGGTTCCTGCACGTATTAAGGAAACCACAGGTAAGGAACCCAGTGCCATCCGTCAGTACGTTAAGGAAGGTTACGTACTTAAGGAAAACCAGAAGGTACAGGTTACACTTACTTATACAGGTGGTAGTCACCGATTAAATATCGGTGGTGTAGATATGTATACTACAGATGCTACAAGTGTTTCTGCCAGCGACTATCATTTTGGTTATACAGGTAGTAACCACGACAAGAACGTGTATACCTTTGTAGCTCCTGCCGATGGTACATACACCATTCGTTTGATGGTAGATGGTGTGAGCGAAAGCATTAATGCTTCAAGTAAATTGAGCGTAAAGGTATTTACACCGAAAGAAGGTGCTGTGATTACTTCAGACATCGTGCCTATTAAGGGACGTTGGAGCCGCAACACAACCCTTGCTGCGGGTGAAACCTGGAAGATTAGTGCAGTAGTAGGTCTTGTAGCTCCTGACCAAGCACGTCGTTCGTTCCTTGCTTACTCTGAGCGTGAACGCGCAGTGCCTTGGCGTGCAAATCCTGCTTACATCAGCTGGTACGAACTCAACATCGACCGCAACAACGCTGCTCCTGGTTCAGAGCCTAACAACATGACTGCTGATCAGGTGATTGATGTTGAAGAACAATGGTTCGATAAACTCTATACACAATTTGGTGTAGCTCCGAATAGTTTTGTAATTGACGACGGTTGGGATACTTATGGTGAGTGGAATTTCCACGCAGGTTTCCCCAACGAAATGCGTGACATTAGCGCCCTTGCAGCTAAGATGAATGCTGGTGTAGGTGCTTGGTTAGGTCCTGTAGGTGGCTATGGTCAGAGCGGTAATTATCGTCGTAACTATTGGAATCAAAATAACCGTGGTGGCATGGTATTGGGTAATCCTAAGTACTACGAGGTATTTAAGAAAGCTGCTACCAACTTGATTCAGAACCAAGGACAGAAGAACGATGGAACAGGTAGTTTCCAATTCTTTAAGTTCGATGGTATCTCTGCACAGTTCTCTGCAGTAGGTCCTGACGATGGTGATGCAGGTAACGAAAATGCAGAAGGTATCATCCGTTTGGAACGCTTTGTTCGCGAAGAACTCAAGCGCGACATCTTCTTCAACACAACTGTAGGTACATGGGCTTCGCCTTTCTGGTTCCATTACACAGATGCTGTTTGGCGTCAAGAGGGTGACTATGGTACAGCAGGCGATAACAAGATTGACCGCGAAAACTGGATTACCTATCGTGACCGTCTTGTTTATCAAAACTTTGTAAAGAACAGTCCTATCTGTCCTATCAACACCTTGATGACACACGGATTTATTCTTACCTCACATGGTGCTGTAAGTAAGAACATGGATTATGATGCTTGCCGTCGCGAATTGCGTTGTGCTTTTGCTTGTGGTAGTGGCATGGTTGAGCTTTACAACGACTATGCATTGATGAACTCTATTCAGCATGGTCAGCTCTGGGCAGATTTGGCAGAGTGCATTAAGTGGCAAAAGGCAAATGCAGATGTATTGCCCGATGCACACTGGGTAGGTGGCAATCCTTGGACAGGCAGCAAGGCCGAAATCTATGGTTGGGCTGCATGGAATGGCGAAAAGGCTACCTTCACTCTCCGTAATGGTAGCAACAATGAACAAACCATAAAGATTACATTGCGCAAAGCATTAGAAATTCCTGCCAGCATAAATACTTCGATTGTTCTTACCAAGGCATTCCTCGACCAAGTTGCACTTTCAGGTCTTACTGAAGGTCAGGCTATCAACATTGATACCGAACTCACTTTGACATTGCCTGCAAGCTCAGTATACATATTTAATGGTCGTGATGTAAAGACTGCCGAAGTTAAGGTATCTTCAATCACTACCAACAGTGACACTTACACTGTTCTTTGCGGTGAAACTTGTGGTGTGCAAACAACCCTCGCTCCTGTAAACGTAACCAACAGTATGCTCGAATGGACATCTTCGAATGCAGACGTAGCAACTGTTTATAACGGTTTGATTCGTGGTATAAAGGCAGGTGAGTGTAACATCACCATCACAGCCAACGATGGTAGCGGCATTACTAAAACTGTAAAGGTTATTGTAAATGAAAAGCCCGAGGAACCTTATAAAACCAACTTCGATAAGAAGGCTAAGGCTACTAAATCAGACCGTAAGATTACAAAAATCACCTTTAAGGCTGGTACAGGAGAAAACAAAGAAATCGCCATCTCTCATACCACTCCTTACTTGGATATGACTTCAACGGTTCTTACTTGTGAACCTGGTGAGGAAATTAGCAGCTCTATCGTGTTCAATGGTTCTTGGATGCATGGATATGTATATATCGATGCAGACAAAGACCAAAAGTTCTCTTTCAATGATGGTTCGAATGACCAAACAGGTACTGAGCTTTACAGCTATGCTTACTACAAGGGTAAAAACTCAAAGGGTCAGAGTGTAGATCAGGACTTTAAAGGCACCATTAACAACCCTACATTTACAGCTCCTACAACTCCTGGCACTTATTGCATTCGTTTCAAGCTTGACTGGGATAATATCGATCCTGCTGGAAGCATTGGAGAAGATGGTACTTGCACGGGTAAAAATGGTATCCTTGACAATCGTGGTGGTATCATCGACATGACGCTGAAGGTGGGTAATGCAACCGAGCAATTCCACATCACCAATGCAGGCTTTGGTACTTTCTATACCTCAGATGCTTACAATATGCCTACTGGCGTAACTGGTTACACCATTGTTAACGCCCAAGACAATCGTTTGATTGCAGAGCCTACTTATGCTGAGGGAACGCTCGTTCCTGCCAAAACAGCACTTATTGTGAAGGGTAATGAAGGTGACTACACTTACGAACCCGTCATTTCGTCGCAAACCACAATTCTTGGCAATAAGTTGCATGGCACAGACACTGAGGCAACTACGCAAGTTGAGGGTACTGATGTGAAGTACTATAAGTTTGCTTACAACAATGCTGGCGACAAGCTTGGTTTCTATTGGGCAAACGAAACAGGTGCTGCTTTCACCAATGGTGCACACAAGGCATTCCTTGCACTCGACTTTGGCACAGCATTGAGCCAAATGCGTGGTTTCTCGCTCAACGATTTGTTTGGTGGCATCACTTCAATCCATTCAATCGTTAATGCAGAAAAGGCTTCTCAGCGCATCTACGACCTCAACGGACGTAGCATCAACAGTTTGAATGGTCTTTCTAAGGGCGTTTACATTGTTAATGGCAAGAAGGTAATCATTAAATAAACACATACATATAAAAAAGTAGGTGCCTTTAGTAGCACTTAGGCACCTACTTATCTTTATTATGACCAACCAAATGAAAAAAGCATATTTTGCCCCAACATCAAAATCTATCCGTTTTGAAACGGAAGGCACCATTCTTAACAACTCCACAGTAGAGTTTAATTATAATAACGAATATACAAGACGCGAACAACTCTCTAATCAGAAATCTGGGATTTGGAATAACGAGTCTTGGCCGAACTCTGATAACGACTAATTAGGTAAGTAGATATTCAAAATTAGTTCTTAAGAACCTATAATGCAAAATCTGCAAGCATTCAGACACACTATAGCGTGCGTTTGGATCTTGCAGATTTTGCGTTTTATAGGGTTCAGTAATGATTTGTGTGGGTGAAATTGTTTTTATGACAAATTGCAGCATACCCACACGATTCGTTACAGAGCCTATAAGATATTATTGCTGTCCGGTAAAACTTTTTTAAGCAAAATAAATTAGGGCTGTCACTTCT